>ERZ808034.21-NODE-21-length-21733-cov-5.061877_pt1 | contig 21733 bp, 36 predicted proteins | sample MGYA00380188_ERZ808034 | MGnify/ENA primary metagenome ERZ808034 (study PRJEB31490, sample SAMN06133380) | cow dung metagenome | isolation source: M12 | host: cow | place: China: Chengdu | collected 2015-05 ...
AATTATTATTCACTTTTATCACTCTCGAACCAAGCAAAAAGTGCCTTTTTTATTCTTTCGGGTGCAAAAACGCTTCCCCAGCCCGTCCGTTCCTGTTCAATATCCCCCACGCCCGGCGGCGTGTTCACGGTTGCGAAATTGCACAAAAACGGAACGCCCGAAAAAACTTTGAAAAATACTAAAAAATTTTAGTAAAAAGTGTTGACAACTAAAAAATTTTAGTGTATAATTAAGATACTAAAATAATTTAGTTATCACGGAGGCAACCTATGAAAAATTATACCATTATCGCAGGACTTAACGACAAGGACACAAAAACGCAGATCATCGACACAGACGCAGCCGAAGCAATCATCGCCGAAATAATATTGAAATACGCAGACGGGGCAACGCTGACACGCTGCAAAGGCATTTACAAGCACCAAGACGGGCAGACAGTGTTTGAAAACTCTATAAAATGCGAAATAAGCGGAATCGACAAAGAAAACGCAGAACGCATCGCCGCAGAAGTCAAAAACGCATTGAATCAAGAGTCCGTATATTTTAGCATAACCGCCGCCCAAGTCGATTTTATATAATGCCCTGATGAGTCTTTGAAAATTAAGACGAAACAACCGCCACGCCGGGCGGCTGTCGGCATAAAAAATTTTTAATATATGGAGGTATATTTACTATGTCAAAAGCATTTACAACACAGCAAAAAGGGCAAAAATTCACGGTTATTTGTTGTTGGGAGAAAACCCGGAACGGATTCAGGCATACCGCCGAAGTACAGAACGAACACGGCTACACTTTGAATTATGCAAAATGTTCTTACTTAAATAGAACGTGGGAGCGTTACGAATACGAATCCGTGATCCATAAGGTTTTAGACGGTTTACACCTTACGAACGACAAAACCGAAAACCTTAAACGCATTAAGGCGTTAAAAAGACAGATTGACCGCAAAGCCCTCCCGGCGTGGGCGTGGTAAAGGAGGCGTACTATGAAATTATATACATCATCTTGTTATAACCCATTTTTTATTGATATAGGGGCTAAAACTTACGAATTAGAAAACATCCACTTTTTCGACTCTGACGGCGTTATATGTTCGTCAGGGCGTGGATGGTTTGGCAGTAATAACTATTTCCGCAACGGGCTTGAAATTGCCGTTGATTGCATCTTAAAACGCAAAGCGGACTACACCGCCAAAACGGCGTTTTTACTTGCTTCTGCCGAAAAATCGTGGGTAACGGGTAAAAGCCGCTATGAATTATACATCCCGGCGGCGGTTGTAGGCTTAAAAGCCCCGACAATTTCAGAAATAGCACAAAGCAAGCGTTATTTTATAATCGAATGGGGATCAGATATTCCCGGCGTATTCTGTACAAAATGGCGTTATGTTGATATTACACTGTCAGCAGTAGAACACGAAATAAACGAAGTCGGGGAGAAAATCAAGCATCTTTACCAAAGCCATTTTGACGAAATGCCCGAATTGATTAAACGCTTACAAAAACTTGAAAAGGAACGCCAAAAGGCTATTTTTGATATAGAACAGATAAAGCCCGAATCCATTTTGGCAGAGTTTGAACGTAAAGGAGGCAAGTAATGGAACACAACAGAATCCCCCGTAATTTTAACCGAATTAAGGCTAAAATTTTGATAGAAACATCAGCCAACAAGCCCGGCGAAATATTCCACGTTTACCCGAAAATAGGCGGTTATACCGGGCTTAATACCGCTACGGGCTTATATTATCATATATTCCCGTCAATGCTGCGTAATAAGGCTATAACCGAAATAATCGAAGTTATTTGACGGAGGGCGGCGGTTATGATTATTGAATATGTACACAAAAGCAACCCGAACAGGGTTAAAACCTACAACACGGAAAAAAGCCTGATGAATTCGCCGCCTTTTGGGGCGATTCCCCTTGAGGAATGGAACAGGCAGGAATTAGAGCGAATGGAACGGGACAAGCAAAAAGGCTTGATTTTACGCTACGAAATTAAAAAGAATTGATTTTATAAGGAGAATAATATATAATTATGGCTACAAGTAATTTTTATAACCAAGATGGTTTTGACTTATGGGCGGCAGATTTTTCCCTGCCTATTTACCCGGTGGACGATAACGGGGACGAAATACCCGATGCCGATCCTATTGACTATGAGTTTGACGAATACGCATACAGCGAAGCAGAATCCAAAATTGACGAATTAAACAAGCAGTTAAAATTCTATCAATTATCCCTCCGCAGTGGGTATTATAGCGGCGTACAGGTTGAAATACTTGACGGCGAAGCCCCTGACGAATGGTATTTGAATAGCCCGTATTTTGATTTTAACGAATACGGCGTAAACCGTTATATTTTGCGTAGAATGTTGCAAGCAGAACGCAAGAAAATCAATCAAAAACTTTTGCCACTGTTCAAGGAAATAGGTTTTAATCATTATGCTATTTCTGCCCGTTTTAGCAACGGGGAAACGCGGTATAGTAAAGTAGCATAAAAGGAGGTGAGGTTATGTTCAAAGTAGAATTCACGCAGGGAAACGCAAGCCAAATTCTTATTGAAACGGCTGACCGTGAACAGGCGGCGGCTGTCGCAGTACAGAAGCGAGCCGAATTCAAAGCGGAACAGAAAAAAGGTATTATTTCCTTATACGAAATAACTACCGAAGCAGGAACGCCGATGCGTAAATGCTATGACTTTTGGGAGGTTTAATTATGTTCTATCAACCCCCAAGCAGCCATATACTGACCGACACGGCGAACGTGAACGGATCAGAACGCATATACAACCAAGAGCAGATAGCCGCCGCCCTTACGGGGTGGGGGTTATCCTGCCGGGCGGTTGCGGTTGATACCGCACCGCAGGTTTTGACCTATCATTTTGATTTAGACAATGTTCTATACAGGGCAAAGGTAAAGAAGTTTATACCGCCACTGTCAGCCCTGTTGCGTTGCAAGATAGCAGAGCAAAGCAGCCAAAAGGGGCATTTTGCCCTTTCTATGCCACGCCCTGAACGTGCAACGGTTTCATTCAAAAGAACGCTTTTAGACAAGCAATATAACAACATAGAAAACCCGTTGTCAGCCTGTATAGGCTATGACACGGCGAATAACCCCGTTATTCTCGATATAACAAAAGCCCCTCACTTGCTTATAGCAGGGGCAACCGGAAGCGGTAAAAGCGTATGCCTTAACACGCTTATAAACAGCCTACTTTTCAGGGCAACGCCGAATAAAATGCGTTTGCTTATGGTTGATACCAAAAGGGTTGAATTGTCGGCTTACGAAAACTTACCGCACTTATACGCACCTATTGCCAAAGACGGCGAATCGGCTGCCTTTATCATTAAGGAATTATGCCGTATAATGAGAGAACGTCAAGCAATGATGGAACAGAACGGCTATACCGATATATCGCAGACGAATTACCCCCGAATTCTTCTTGTAATTGACGAATTAGCGGACTTAATTTTGATGCGTAAGGACGAAATAGAGCCGTTATTGATAACTATTGCACAATTAGGCAGAGCAGCAGGAATACACCTGATTTTAGCAACGCAACGCCCTACTGTCGATGTCGTTACGGGCTTACTTAAAGCAAACGTCCCTTGCCGAATTGCCTTGCAAACGGCTTCCATTCGTGATAGTATGACGATTTTGGATCATAAGGGAGCAGAACAACTTACCGGGCGTGGTGATGCTATTCTGAAAACGCCTGACAAAGTAGAAGAAACACGCTTGCAAATTTCCTATATCAACCGTGATAACATCAATGCTATCGTGGAATGGTGGAAGCAAAAAGGCGTGGTAGCATAAGAAAAATACCTCCATATAAAAACAACCGTAATTGCCTTAACTGACAACTGCGGTTGTTTTATTTTGCCCTTTTGGGCGGCGGTTAAGTTTCGTCAATGGGCGTTTCAGGGTTTTCCGCAAGATAACGCTGCTTGATTTCATCGGGGCTTTTCTGTTCGCCCAACGGGTTTTCAGGCTTAACCACGATTTCCTGCTTATCGGTATAGCCAAAGTGGTTTTTACCCAAGAAAATACCGCTTACAGGGTTAATTTTGCCGTTCATCATATAATCTTCCCACAACGCATCAAGCACGTTCATCGCTTTTTTTACTATGGGGGAGTGCGTAACATCTCTGTAATTTCCACGACTCCAATCATACAATGTCTTTCTGTCCACACCCAAAGCAAGAGCCATACCACTAACAGTAGGCTTCATATCACTACCAACACACTGCTCGAAATACTGCCTTATTCTTAATTCCACCTGTACAGGATCGCTTATGTCTATGGCAGGTAAATCTAACATAGTCAAAGAATGTCGCAAATACCTTGCGTTATCTCCCGGAGTAGTATCAACAGAGCCAAAGCCCCCGATTCCTGTCGGGTTATTACCGCCACGCTTAACAACATCTTTAACCGTTTCTTCGGGTAAAATCGGTTCGTTCTTCTTATCGTTTTTCATTTTATACCTCCAAATATTATTTTTTGTTGAAAGTGAAGAAAGTGAATAATAATCGGTTTTTTCAGTAAAGTATTCTATATATTACTCTCTATAAGGGACTTTATAGAAAAATACTAAAATCATTCACTTTTATCACTTAAAAATCACTTAACTTACTTTTCTACGCTTTGGAACATATCCGTTCATAAAGCGGTTTTCAAGTTCGAGCAAAGACATATCGGGCTTGAACGTATTAAAGGAATCCTTTTCCAAATCTACAAGTTCTGCGTAGTAGTCGGGATAGTTCAGCCACAAATCGTACAAATCGGCTAAACACTGCTTCACGCAAAACCAACACCCCCCCTAAAACCGCCGCCGTTATAAACAGGGGAAACGAGAGAATAGGGACGGCAGATTTCAAACGCCTGTTTCTCTACGATTTCATTTTCATAAAGGATAGAGCGATAAACGATTTTGTCGTTTTCTTTCGCTTTTAATCTGTCATAGCGTTTAGGTTCGTCAAAGGCTATTCCAACATACTGACAAACCGTTTCCGTCTGCTCTGCAAGGTACGCATCAATTACCTGCATTTTCAGCCGGGAATTACACCACGCACCAACTATGTACGGGAAGCCGTAAATATCGCCGATATGGTTTCCTTTCTGCTTTACCTTGTAGAAATAATCTTTGAACGTACCTTTGGCGGTAAGATGGCGAACGGGTACGCCGAATTCCTCAAGCAGTATTCTTTCTGCGGTGGGAATCCATTCTGCCATACGAGGATGCTCTCCGCTTATCTGCTTCGTGTAGCGAATATCTACATACACCACTTCGTCAAGGGGTAAGCCTAAAAGTTTTATAAGAATGAGCGTAGCCATACTGTCTTTCCCGAACGATAGGAAAAGAACGTGCTTCATTTTCGTTTCTCCTTGTCGGGTTCTCCACGTTTGCAAAGCCTACCTGCATCGCAGTCGTTCTGATATTTGCACTTCTCGCATTCTTCCACCGTAGGCATACGGGAAGTAGAAGTCAAGGCTTTGGGTTTAGGTTTTGCGGTTCTTCTCATTCGTAATCTCCGTTATATATTTCTTCCGTATCTTCACGCCTGATTTCTTCTTCGGCGGCTTTATAAGTATCGGTGTAAGCGTGATCTACGCCGAGAGCATTATTCAACGCTCTTTCAAATACACGGCAAGTAAATTTCAACTTCGTAACGGATTCCTTATCGGTTTCGAGTTGGTATTCTTTAATATCCGCTTCCAACTTCTCAACTTTCTGCGTAAGAAGAACGGTTTTGAGCCTGAATTTTGTTGTGATTTTCTGCCCGTTAAGTGGAGCAGGATTCCACGCCGCCGTTCTGCTAAAATCAAACATCTTCAACCCCGTTGAAAAGTCAATACCTAAAATCGTTTGAATAATATCGGTATCAACCCATTCGCCGTTGATAAACTTTTTCAACGCCTCAAGGTGTTCGATAAGAACGGAGTTTTTCGATTGTCCGTTTATGCGTTGAATTTCTCTGTTCGTGTACCAAACAGCCTTTTCCAAATCTTCGACTTCCTTTTCAGGGTTCTTCTTCCCGGCACGGGCTATGTACTTAACCGCATTACCACGATGGAAGTTCAGGTTCTTATCTTCGATAAAGTCAATGACTTCAATTTTGCCGTCCGTATAGTGGGACGGATGGTTTACATTATCGTTCATTTCAATTTCTCCTTGTATAATCTTTTCCGCTACGCTGTGTAGCAACTTTCGCTTTATCATCGGGGTTAAAGAGTTCTTCGCCCAAGCGGTTGTATTCGTTGAAAATATCGTCAAACGCTTTTTCCCACACTTCATCGTGATCGTGTTCTTTACCAACAGCAACGTGGGCGAGTTCGTGAGAGAGTATTTCCGCACAATCGCAAACGGGTAAGGTGGGCGAAACGAATACGAGAATATCGCCGTTATCTTCCCATTGAGTTAAGCCGTACACGGTTTCGTTCTTATCGTCTGCGGCATCTTGCAAATCGGGATTCCAAAAGCAGGAACACTCTTTGTCGGGGTAAAGGTTCTTGAATGCCTGATATATCAAGGCGAAAATGTCGTTTCCAAAAGGCGATTTCATTTTTTAACCTCCACATTGTTTTGTCCTTGCAAGCGAAGTATCATATCATAAGCGGACTGAATAAGGCGTTTTTGACAACTACGCCCATATTCTACAAATGGACATTTTCGGCAGGGAATTTCTATTCCTGCTTTGCAACACTTCAAACCCTCCATTATGATTTCATCGGTTATGTTCATTTCAGTTGTCCTCCGTTGGTAAGGTATTTTACGGGTATCGAGTGGGCTTCCGCATAGGCGATTTCGCTTCGCATTCCATCACTTATCTTATCGCCAAATACCCACAATTCCGCACACTGCAACATAATGACTTTACCCATAGCCATTCCGTCTTTCCGTTCCGTTTCGCAGTTATCCGCAAGGAATCGGGTAAAATACAGGTGGGGTGCGAATGGTATGTAGCCGAGCGTGTAAGCCAAACGGCAATACCATTCTGCGTTGCGTGTGTTCTGCTGCACTTCATCGGGCGTTTCGCCACGATATGGAGAGCATATAAACACAAGTTGTTTCTTTTGGGCTGTCAGGTCGAATTGTTTACTCCAACAGGACGGGCAGAGTTGCCGTCCCTCCGGAACAATATCGCCACAAATTACGCATCTATTTTCGTTCATTAGTAGCCTCCTTTCTTCCTGATAAAGGGCGTATTCTTTATGTACCGATATACTTTGCACATATCGCCATCGTGCTTTGCGTAGCATTTCAAAATACGCTCAAAATCGAGTTTCCTTGCCTTTTCCAAGTAGTCGCAGTAAGTCGGGCAATACCATTCACTACGACACCAATTACAAGCCAAATGACAAAAACTGTCAATGTTGGGTATTTCCTTTCTTGCTTCTTCAACTGTCATACATAACCTCCGTTATATCCATTTGATTTCGGTTGTCCCCGAGAAGCCTTTCTCCCAAACATACCACGCATAGCACACAGCCCCGTGATTGAATTCGCCCTCGCCGTTCTTAATGCAGGAAATTCTATCGCTGAACACATAAACGGTTTTGGGTGGATATTTGCTAAACAGTTCTGTATATCGAGCCTTGCCCTCCAAGAACTGTAATTTCAGGAACATATAAACCTTTCTTCCGGGCTTAACCAACTCTAACGCTTTCAGTACGAATTCTTTGGCGTACTTGTAAGGTGGGTTGGTTAAAATGTCGCAAGTAATGAGTGGGGGGGGGAGCGAACGTTGCTTCAAGAAGTCCACTCCTGCGGTAGAATAGCCCCTGTCAATCAAATCGGTGGAAACAACTATGTAGCCGTGCTTCTTCAATCGCTTCGATAAATGCCCCTCTCCGCAAGCACATTCCCAAATCATAGGGAAAGGCTTTTCAACGGTTAAAAGTTTGTCTATCGCAACAGGATCGGTGGCGTAGTAGTCGTTCGCTTCACGTTCTTCGTCCGTATGGGAACTTGCACCGAGCGTTTTATAAATCGAGTTGTAATTGCCTGTCCAATCTCTTTCCATACCGCACCTCAAATACTTTTAAGGACATCACGGCAAAGAGCAGCAGGGCTGTCCATATGGACATTGACTTCGATAGAACCGCCGCCCTCGTAGGAAACGATAACGATTTCTTCGTCAGCCGTTTTCTTGTACTCTGCATCCACAATATCTTCGCCCAACGCTAACAAAAGCGGTTTAAGATGCTGACTTACGAATTGAGCCTTGTTTTCAACTAAAACTTTTTTATTGAGTTCTGCTTTGCGATTAAGTATGTATTCGATAACTTCTTCGCTTTTGCCATCAATAAGTTTCTTTTCAATCAATTCGCACACGAAAGACGGAATGTTTAAGTAAGATTCCATCAGTCCTGCGAAACAAATTGCTTTTTCTTTATCCATAATGCCTCCTATATTTTTAATTCGATACCCCTGTAATAAGGGTAGCCGTCCCGAGTGCATTTACCTTTGTGCATTTCGGGGTGTTGTTCCATACCTGCGTTGAACTTTTTAGCACTGCAAAACGGATAACCGTTGCTCTTGCACCAAATCTTATACGCATCGTAGAGAGTTTTTGCCTTTGAACCCGTTTCGCTTTCCTTACAGCGTTCTTCAATGAACTGTAAAACAAGGTCATTATCTTTTTCGTACTGCTTGATAACTTCTTTCATTTTATCGCTCATAGCCAAGCCAAAACGCTTGTATTTGAAGTACCCTGCGACAAGCCAAGTAAAGATACCCTGCATCGCTTCTTTGGTCTTAAACACTTCTTTAAGGTTGACATCACGTTCGGCTTCGGTAAAGTGTTTATTGAACTCAATAACCTTTACACGGTCTGATGCAAACAGTGATTTATCCTGTACCGCAGGTAAGTCGTTGCAGGAAAGCCAAAGCGTGAACTGTGGAAGATAAGTCATCATACTTTCGTACAAATTACGAGCCGTGATTTCTTCGCCGCCTGTAAGTTGTTTGATAACTTCTTCGTCAAGTTTTCCGTACTGATTGCTTTCTGCCATAGATACGAAACGCTTACCTTTCAACGCCGCTATGGTAGGGCTTGCGGCTTCGGCGTTTTTAGCCCTGTCAGACTTGCAAATAATCGAAACGGGGGCTACGGTAGCATAATCGCCCAAAAGGTGATGTATCGTGTTAAGAAGCGTTGATTTTCCGTTTCTCGTGGTCTTTCCGTGAAGAATGAACATACATTCTTCCTTGCAGATACCGAGCATAGAATAGCCCAACGCTCTTTGAATGTAGTCCGCTTTGTCTTTATCGCCACTCGTTACTTCGTCAATGAAGCGTTCCCAACGCTCACAGCGAACATCTTCTTTCGTGGTGTATTCCAAATTCGCTCTCATAGTGAGAAAATCTCGCCAATCGTGTTCACGGAAAGACATCGTTTCAAGGTCGTAAGTTCCGTTGATGCAGTTAATCAAATTCGGGTTCGCATCGAACATAGCAACGGGGATAGGTTTTACACCCGTAGCATCTTTCATAAGTCTGTCCCTGAATCGTCTATCGCCCATTTTAGAGATGAACTTGTAATACTCTTTACGCTTTTCTTCGTCCAAAATTTCGCCGCAGTACAAGGTCATTAAACGGGTAAACTCTTTGATTTTTTCTGCTACGAGCAGAGAGCCGACATCCTTTTTCCAATAACCGTTGTCGTAGGTGTACCAAGTCTTTGTTTCGGGGCAGTATCGAGTATCGTTTTCGTAGCACTCTGAAAAGAGTTCTGCCATACCGCTTTCGTCCCACGAATACCCGGTGTTATCGCTTTGATACGCTTCGGGTTGTGCTTGCTTTATGTAAAACATTTTCGCCGACAATTCTTCTGACATTATGTATCTGCCGTTGCGTAAGCAGAATAATTCAGTAGAAGTCGTTTCTTTCTCAACTGTTTTCGTCATTTTTGCCTCCAAAAAGTGATTTTTCGTGTACTGTATCTTTCAGTACATTTCTAAATCTCATATACTGAAACAGGTAGGCAGGGGTTTTCCACACGCCGCCGATAAGTTCCATTGTCAAAGCGTTTCGCTGTTCGATAATCGCCGGGACACCTGCAAGGGATAATTGAACGTAGCACATATGAACGCATCTACTGTCAATATCTCCTGCGACCACGAATGCGTGTTCGGTATAGTTGATTCCGCAGTCATTTTGGAGCGTGTCCATAGTTGCAAGGATCATACCACCGCTACCGCAAGCAGGTTCGTAAATCGTGATAATGTCATTTTTAAGATTATCGCTACCTTTCAGCGTAACTTCCGCAGACATTTTGGAAACGCTGTAAGGAGTAAAGAATTGACCTGCTTTATCGCTTCCCGTACCGCTTAACATATAGAGTTGACCTAAATAATCGTCAAAGCCGTCCGTAGGCATATTTGAGAGAAGCATCCATACTTCGCCGAACATTTGACTTATAATGTCTAAATCGTGTTTATCGTACTTCTTGACAATATCAAGGTAGCGTTGCTCACGTTCAGCGTATTGCGGTTTGTCCACCAACTGCGAAATGCAGATAGCCCATATCTCAAAACAATCTGATAAGATTTCGTGTTTGTGATGACGGCTGCTGAAACTGTCCACGAGTTTCAATAAGTTGTCTATTTTTGCCTTATTCATTGCTGATTCTCCTGATTTTCGCATTTATGATTTGATTGATAAGGGAATACACTTTGGCATCTTCACGGTAGGGCGAAAGCCTTTCGCTTGCTATCGTGAAATACTTATCGTTAAGTTCAATTCCTACGGCTTTTCGGTTGTTTTCCAACGCTACGAGTAAGTGGCTTCCACTTCCCATACACGGATCGAAAACAATATCATTTTCGTTGGTGTTATCCAAAATCAATTCCTGCAATAATGCGTGATTTTTCTCGGTGGGGTGGTATTTACTCGTTCCGTTCGGGTGTTTGAATACCACATTTTTGCAACGGGCATTAAACACTTTCGAGCCTTTTTTCTTAAACCAAACGGCGAATTCCACACCACTCAAATATACATACTGTCCATTCATAGGAGAGGGGTTAGTTTTCTGCCAAACGATAGGTCGGCAAGTCCCCCCCCCATCAATGGAAGTGAAGAATTTGTATATATCGCTGAATTGCTCTCTACCGCAAAATATACAAATGTTGTTTTTCGTTACTCGGTAAACTTCTTTAAGGAAAGTATGTAAATCAAACGTGAGAATGTCTGCGGATTCCTTGTCGAGTTTACGCAGTCCGTTATCGCTACGATTTACTTCGGCATAGGGAATGTCCGTCAGCGTAAAATCTACGCTATTATCAGCCATTTTTGCCATTTCTTCAATGCAATCACTATGTTTGATTTGTACTTTCATCGTTGATACCTCGTAACACTGTTTACTATAATTTCAATTTCCCGTGTAGGGAGTTTAGGGGTGCAAGCCGCTTCATTACAACGAAGCAACTCTTTGTAGATTTGTTCCTTTGAATAGCCTCGTGTATGCAACTGCCCGGCAAGAGAAGTCAGGGACTGATTACGCAAACCCTGCTCAATCGGGGGATAGGTAGGCTTCAAGGATATTTTGCCGTTCTCGGGTTTGGAATAAATAGGCGTATAAAATGCAGTCGTTTTCGGGGCAGAACCGTCATTCGTTTTGACTACTTCGGGGAAATACTTTTCCACAATATAATCAATCGCTTCTTGGTTCTCTATAATTTCGCTGTAAACGAGTTTTTTACCCGTTACGATGAAGTATCTACCCTCTTGGTAAATCTCCACGCCACGCCCGTTATTTTTGCCCTTAAACGGCAATTTGCCTTTAAGGTAGATATGAATACCTCTGCCACTTCTCGACTTCTCCGTGAACGATTTACAGGCTTTCATTATGTCAATACTGATGTCAGAGAGAAAACCCGTAGAATCGAACCCTGCATCTATGTCAATACCGACAATTCCATTTCCATTGAACACGAACCCGATATTGTCGTATTCGCCGTTTTTAACGGCATTTACGGCGGTTTCGTAATCGCTCCACGTTTCAGGCTTGATGGACGATGCACCTTTGCGAGTTTGGGCGTTCATAGGTATTTTTGAATTATTCCACGCACACACCCATTGCGGTAATTCAGTTAATTCTTTTGGGATATTCTCAAAGTGCTTCATATCAACCCTCGCTCTTTTTGGTTTTTTCTTTCGGCTTCTTTACGACTGCGGCGAAATAATACTTCTTATCCACACACACGGGGTGGTCGGGGATTCTATCGCTGATTTCCACGTTTTTGCCGTCCTTAATGATGGAATTCGCCGTTCTTTCCGTAGTCAGATCGTGAACCATATGTTGCCCGGCAGTCATATAAAAACTGACTAAACCTTTTGCGTTTTTAGTAAGTTTGAAAGATTCTTTCATTTTTGTTCCTCCTGTATTTGACGAATGGTTTGTACGAACTCCCCGAGAGTGTGGGGGTGGTAGATGCACCCACCACACGCAAGGAGTTTTTTAATTTGCAATCTCTGTCCAACGGAATCGCTGAAAGCGAACGCCACGAACTTACCATTCAAACATATAATCAGGTCGGGATAGTTTGACGGGGTTTTATTTCCCCGAGTGTTGATATGGAATATCCCCTCTGATTTACAGAACTTGATGCAGTTCATTTGAAGATTGCTGATTTTCATTTCTTACTTCTTCCCCAAAATCGAAGCCAAATCTACACGCTTTTTAGCAGGGGTAGGCGTAGGGGTTGCCGTTGCCTTAACCGCCGCAGAAACGGTCTTTTTGGGCGTTGCAGGGGCTTCCTCGAAGCCGTCTGCGGTGTACTTGCTTCCAAGACGGGAGAAAGTCATAGTCTTGCTTGCATCGTTCTTGTTTTGAACCTTTTCGTGCGTAACTTCGGCTTTAATGAAGCAACCAACCAAATCTTCGTGGTCGATTTCCTCAAGGTCGAAATCTTGGAGAGCAGTTTTAGCAAGGAACGAGAATACATTGATTGCAGGTTCGTTGGGACTGCCATCGCTCTTGACGAAAGAATATCTTTCAATGTGGGTAGCCCCCGATGCGGTTTTCATAGTGATTTCCAACTTACCGAAATCTTCCTTGTAGTTGACTGCGGTAATTTCAAAAACGTGAGTTCCCTCCGGAACGAGTGCGAATGAAGTATCAGATAATGTAATTTTAGCCATTTTATTTATCCTCCTTGTTAATCAGGCTTGTAGTTAATCTGTAAGTGGTTTTTGATTTACTATACTTTTCCAAGATGCCGTCCTTTTTGAGTGCATCTTTGTCAATTTCGGTGCTTTCACTTCTCGACAACGCCCAAGCGTATGTCTTGCCCGAAATCGTTACTTTGGTATCGCCCTCACGGAATTGTGAAAGAGCGTATTCCTTAATTTGCTTATTGATATTTTCCAAGCGTTTGTTGTCCGCTTCCATCTCTGCGGCGTTCTTTTCGAGCCTTGCTTTGATGGTTTCTGCTTCCGCTACAAGCGTATCAATGCTCGTATCGGGGTTAAGGTTGTTCGTTCTCAACACTTTGAGAATTTCCGCATCTGCTTTTTCGTCAAATTCGGGGGAGATACCACCCTGAACGTGAATTTCCCACCACTTGTAAGCAGGTACGATGTAATCTTCTTCAAAGTTGGGATAGCGTTTACTTAACTTGAACGGAACGGTTATGGTGTTCTTTGCACTCGGCACGAATGCTTCGGGCTTTTCGTAGTCCTTTTCCTCAAGGAACGAACATACCATAACAACATCGTCCACTTTGAGCAGATATGCGTATAACGCCGCCTGTAAAGCGTAATATTCAGGAATTTCGCCTTGCCAATCTTCGGCACGTTTGGTCGTTTTGAATTCGAGAACGCAAGTAATTTTTCCGTTCTTATCCATTCGTATCGAGTCCCACATACCGCCGACTACTGCGAAATCGGGGAAGAAATCGCCGAAAGTCTTTTTGAAGTAATCTGCCCCGTAAATATCCGTAGGGGTTTTGATGTCCGTCATAAAGTAAGACTTCTTCATAAAAGCAATCTGCTTCGGTTCGATAATCTTACCTGCTTTCGTGTACTTCGTTTCTTCAAAAGGCTTTTCGTAAGTTCTTGTGATTTCACACCACGCTTCAAACGGGGTACTCCAAGCGTTAAGCCCGAAGATTGCTGCAAATCTCGTAGCCGTCAACTTTTTAGGACGGGCAGGGGGCGTGATTTTAATTTGATTATTCTTTAACCATTCCATCGCTTATTCCTCCGTAGGCGTTTCAACTACTTCGTAAGAAGCAACCAAATCGCCGAGTTCTTTAATCAAGGTTTCGCAAACCGATTTACTGATGTTGGTAAGTTTGTCCGTCTGTAAAACGATTTCCTGTACCAATTCTTCCTTATCGGGATCGAGTTCGAGAAGTCTTTCCATTACGTTTGTAAGGGCTTCAATCTGCAAGGGTTCAGCCTGTCCATCGCTGTCAACAACTTCTGCTTTGATTTCTTCACGCTTTTCAGCCGTTACAGGGGTTTTCTTTTTGCGTTTTGCAGGTTGTTCGGGGTTGGGTTTTTCAGGTTCGCCTGTTTCGCCGTCAAACACATCGCTTTCAACAATGTCGAGAGCAGCCATATACAGGTATCTACGCTGATAGGTTTCCGCAGAGCCAAGATTTTGAATGGCGTTGGTAAGTTTACCGCCCGTTCTCGAAGATTCGATGGAATCAATCTCTTTCATCGGGCTTGTAATCGTGATAATTTCTTCGGGGTTATGTACGTTCACGACTTTCATTTCAGCATTTTCCGTACTGAACGAAGTAATGAACAGCAAGCCGATTTCAGCACCGATTACGGTTGCCACCGGGACAATATCTGCCAACTCGTAATACTTGAATTCGAGGTGGCGGTTAATGCCGCTTTTCTTCACGTTCGCTTCAAGAAAGAGTTTTCTTGCAAGAAGCAGTTTGCTATAAACATTCATAGTTTCATAAGCAGGGGTTTCATTTTTCATTTTGGTTATCCTCCAAGATTTTTAATATTCTTTTTTCTATTGATTTTGCTTTCCGTCCGTTAGGTTTTTTGATAACGATACCGAGAAAGTCGTTTACATATCGCTTCGCCAAGCGTATATACCATTTTTTATCAATGGCATCTACTGTCAGCACATTGCGATTGTCGATAACGCAGTGTTCAGGAAGTCCTGCTACCTTGTTATCGTTGCTTTTTACAGCGTGTACCTTGTAAAGAGTTCCGTTTCGTGGATCAATCGAAGCGTACACACGGTTGCATTTTTGCGTAGGCACTTTCACGCCGTCAACGATTTGAAATGCTTCCGTATATTTGCTTGACACCTTTGATATGAGTTGAAACGAAAGAATGTCATCACAGTCCGTAATCGTTTTTTCAACAGGTGTTCCTTTCACGAAGTAGTCCAACAAGGCTTGTGCTACGATGGTTGCGTTATTGTTTATATTGAACGCACCGCCGTTGATTTGAGTCCATTCCCTTAAACCCATTCCCGTAAGGTCGAGTTTTCCATTCGTAACGATGCCACGAACCAACTGTCCACCTTTGATTTTTGTGCTATCGTCCATAGCAATCTCGATGTAGTTATTGACATCCTTTTGAATGATTTCCTTAATGCAATCTTCTTCGAGTTCAAAGCCCGTTCGCTGTTGCCATTCTTCGCAGATAGCGTTATAGGTATCAATATCCTCGTTGTCAAGGCTTACCATAATGCCGTCTGTGTTAAGTTGGATAATCTGCAAGGTCGGGCAGTCGTGTACAAGGTGGTTTGCAAGTTCGAGTAATCGTAATTGCCCGGTTATGCACACCGACCTACCCATAAGCGGATCGAACAGAGCGTTGTACTTGTTGAGCATTGCTCCGTAGGTGGTATTAGCAACGAGTTTGAGAGCGTTTGCGGTGGCTTTATCGCCTGATTTTTTCGCTTGCATACGCTTTTCAAGCATTTCTGCGTAAATCTCCGCATTCGGGATATTTCGGCTGCAATACCCGTCTATCGTCATAAGGTGGGGGTAATAACTGCCTACATCTCGGTTGCGTATTGTGCGTTTACCTGTGGCTTTTTCTCGGTAGGTGGGGATAGCCCCGTGTATTCCACCGAAAGCAACCGTACATTCGCACCTACCTATCTTTAAGGTCAAATTCGTTTTGAATAACACTTCGTCAGGTATGCGTTTGTCTTTCAACTTGTCGAAGAAATCGAACACTTCTTGAGGTATGTATTCTCTCAAAAGGTTTTCGGGGTATCGGTACTCACGTTCGTCTGTATAATCTTTCGTCTTTTCCGCATCCAAATAGGCGGCGGTCAGTTTGGCGTTTGTCATATACAAGGCTTTCGTATCGTCAATACCTTTAATTCTTCCAAGCATCAGTTTGTTTTGCAGGTAATTTACTCTCAACTTCAAGAGAAGTTCCGTTGCATCGACATCGTAAGAACAGTACATAAAAGTTCGTTCGAGTTCTTCTTCTGTAAGCGGTCTATCAATGTCGAAATCTACGCTTGTTTCTTCAATATCGATTCCCAAATGGGCTTCGATTGCTTTAAGTGATAAACCCTGTTGCACATCGTCCATAAGGTCGAAACTCTCAAAGAAGCACCTGTTCGCTTTGATAAACGGGTGTTCCCATCCATCGTGTCCTTGTATGATAAAGTCGTTTATGTCCTTAATAGTTTCATTGTCAGCCCCACACAATACCGCTTTCAATATGTAATTATCGTAAGACTTGTTATTGAAGCCGCCCAAGAAACGCTCATCGTCCATAAAGGCTTTTACTGCATCGTTGTCATTATGGAAGCGTATTCGTTCGCCTGTATCAACATCTTTGAAAACGAACAGCCAATCATACTTGAAAACTTCGCAGTCGAATATGTGCATTACTTCATCACCTCCAATAGAGATTTTCTTAAATGTTTTGCTATACCTTGCATCACATAGAGAACGCAGGGGAGAGCCATTCCGTTGCCCCACATTTTGTATTCTGCGGAGTCGGTACGCTTGATGTCTTTACACCACCAATCGGGCATTCCTTGCAACCTTGCACATTCTACGGGGATAACCCTACGAACGACAAAGCGTGATTTTGGAACTTTTTCAACAATCAATTTATCTTCCTTAACATATTGATTGCCTACACCTTTCCAATCTCTCGCACATAGCGAACCTACTACTTCTTGGTAGCATATTGCTACGTTTGCCTGTCCTGTTTTCGGGTTGCCTGTTGAAAGGCAGGGCGTAACGCTTTCGTTTGGTACTGCATCCTGCAACATATTTATTGCTACACACGGAACACCGTCAGGATCGATATGCCCTGCAAGTAAAGTTTTCGTTACATTACCTGTCAGCGTTTGGTTGTATGTATCAACACCTATCAGCAGTAGCGGTGTATTACCGCCGCCTGTTCCCATTCGTGAAGTAAGGGTTTGAATTGTTTCTTCTTTGCAGAGCGTTACTCTGCTATCGGCAGGGTGGTTTTCAATCGGTATTATCGGGGGGGGGTTATTCCCATTTCCGTCAATTCCGCTTCCGTTATTTCGCCCTGCGAGATAAGAGCCATAAGTAGTATCGGTGGTAATTCCACGCCACGATTTGCGGCTCTCCGCAAAACTCCTCTGCAAGCCGTCTTGCTCAAATAGTATTTCTCCGGCACTTCCACCTCCAAAATCTGCCACAAGGAAGATTCTTCTACGGCGTTGGGGGATTCCCCAAAATTGTGCATCGAGGACACGCCAAGCGATTGAATATCCGTCTGCCAAGATAAGTCCTGCTGTACGCCATCTCCCCCCCCCGTTCGTAGGTCGAGGAATAACGGCTGTACTGTCTTTGATTTTGCAGAATTCTTCGAGGACTGTGCGGAAATCTTCGCCTTTGTTTGAACTGAATGCTCCCGGCACGTTCTCCCATACTGCATATCGGGGATATTTTCCATTTGTTTTTCTCCTCATTTCTTTGATTATGCGTATCGCTTCCAAGAACAAGCCCGAACGCTCTCCGTCTAAACCTGCTCTTTTTCCTGCTACCGATAAATCTTGACAGGGAGAACCAAAGGTTATAACATCAACGGGAGTTATCGCAGAACCGTCAATCTTTGTAATATCGCCTAAATGCTTCATTTTCGGTAAGCGTTTTTGCGTTACTTGGATCGGGAAAGGTTCAATTTCACTCGCCCATATAGGAAGTATGCCGAACGCACTTGCTGCAAAGGGGAAAGTACCTGCACCATCGAATAAACTACCTAATGTCATACTTTCTTACCGTACAATACCCACATAGAATGTTCATAGTTGGTAAGCGGTAAACCGAGTTTGATTTTCGCTTCTATTCTGTTTAACTTTTCCGTTAAGGTCATTTGAGTATTCTCCTTTACTGATTTTCACTTATGAAGTAGCAACCGTTCTTCTTATAAGTGGTGCATCGCTTTTTGTATGCCTTGTAGAGATAGCGAATATCGTCCACAAAGTCATAGCAAACAGGGCTTTGCTTTCCTGCGTAGGTTCTTGCTATTCTGCCTATACTTTGGGTTATTACCGCATAATCTTTTTGCGGTGTAGCCATATACAAGCGTTCCAAGCAAGGAATGTCCAAACCCTCTTTGGCAAGTGAGTATGTAGCAAACAGGTATTTCTTCCTGCCGTATCGCATATCTTCGATAGCCTGTTCACGCATCGCCTTACCTGTTTTAGAAGTCATTTTGCCGTCAATCATAACCGCATCACAACGCAGGTCAGGGGGAAGCATATTCATAAGGGTTTGTAGGTGGTTTAATCGGTCAGACAGTATCAACGAGGGCATTCCTGCGTTTTCGCTTATGCAATCGACTATAAGTTCGTTTCGGTCTTGGTCGGTGCATAGGTGGGAAATTAAACGTGCGTAGTTCAATGTTCCGTCCGTATTCAAACACGCCGTAGTCAATTTCGTGTCCGTCCCGATAGGGTTAATACCGACTTTCATAATCTTACCTGCAACTTCTTCATCGGGGACAGCGTAGATAACTTCGCCAAGCAGGGCGTAGGTTGCTCGTATCATTCCATCGCTTCTGTGTACGGTTGCTGAAAGTCCGTATTTGTTTCGGGCTGATAAACTGTTTAACACCTTGAAGAACTGCGTTACCGCCGTAGGCGATCCTGCAACTCTGTGGCATTCGTCCACAATTATCAAGTCCCAAAAGTTCTTGTAGTTTGCCAAGTCCATTCGACACATCGTTTGAATGGTAGCAAAGGTTATTCCTTTACCGATATTGACTTTTCCCTCCGTTATCGTCCCGATAAAAGATTTGTCAATATACTGTTCGGCTCTGCTTTTACTCTGTTCGAGCAGGTCTTTTGTGTGGGTTAGCCAAAGGGTACGGGTATTTAATTTCGTGATTAAGGCAATTCCCATTTGCGTTTTACCGCTTCCTGCCGGGCTTTGAAGTATTCCGTAATATTCTTCGAGAACGGCGTTTACCGCCTTTTCCTGATAGTCATATAACGGAACGCTGCTGTGATAATCAACCGTTATCGGTGGGCTGAACGTGGTGTTTATTTCGCACCCCTCACACAAAGGGAGTATCTGCCGTAGAACACCGAACGGAAGCACAAGGTCAAGTCCGTGATTTTCAAATAAAAACAGGTCAGGGGGAGTATCTCCAAGCCAAAAGTGCATTCGCAACTTTTTAGCGTAATCGGGGTTGGGAATAATCAAATTGCTTTTACACCATTTTTTGATTTCGTCCGTAGGGCTTCTAATCGTAATAGCGTTTCCAACTGTTATTTGCATTTTGCTATCCACTCCTCAATAGGCTGTCCGTAAAGTTTGATTTCGTCATTTGAGAGTTTCGATTTGACTTTCTCGTAGCCTTTCAAAGCGTAGTGGCTGAACATATAGATTTCGTCATCTTTTGTCCGCAGAGCGAACCAACCTATGCCGTTTCCACGTTCGTTCCACAAGGTCATTGAAAGTTCCTGATTATCTTCAATTCTCTCAAAGGGGAAGCCGTTCTTCGTACAAGCCTTGCAGTCTATCAGGTACGACTTGCCGTTTCTTGCCGCTATTACATCCGCAGGTTGTCCTGCTTGGTTTTGTGCAAGGTTATGAACCCAAAAACCATTAGAGAATAATAGTTCACAAAAAAAGGACTCAAAGTTGTTCCCGATTTTTTTATTTGTTATCTGTTCCATCTTTCTTTGCAAGTTCTTTGACGAAACGAGTAAAACCATTACCTACGCTGTTTTCTGCTTCGGTTTTTGCTTTTTCAGCACCGATAATACATTTGATAAGGTCAACAGTATTACACTCGCTCATAACCAAAGAAGCACAGCCCTCCTCGCTACTTACGGCGGCAATGATGCAGTTCGTTTCCGTATCTAAAACTACTTCGCCTTTCGTGTGAGAAGTAATGGTGATGTGAAAGCCTTTTGGTTCTATTTTTTTTTGGTTGTTCATAGTAATTTTTCTCCTATTTTTTATATTTTGTTTCGTAATATTTAGCCAAATCAGAACAGTCGTGTTCGTTCAGCCATTTCAGTAAGAACTCAATTTGTTCTTCTTCGCACCACTCGTTTACAAGTTTGAAAACCTTGTAAATGTCGGGTTTAATAGTGTTAATGAATTTACCGCTATTTCTACGGGCGAAGAACGCTTCGAGGTTCAAGGTCATTTCGCCTTTCCCGTGATTGTATGTAATCGTGAATTCTGTCATAGTGTACCTCCGCACTCTATCGAGTGCTATTACTGATTCTCGATGAAAATACAAGCCGGGACAACGCCGTAAGCATGGTTCGCATAGTAGTCGTACAACGCTCCCGAAGTATCGACAATACGAACGTAACTCGCAATACCGGAGATACAATGCCAAGCGGTACAAGTCCACATCCATTCATCAAACAATGGAATGAAGTTTCTATACTTCCTGTAAAGGTCGCAGGAAATAAGACCAACCTTGTCAGTGCATTTGCCGTAAGTGGTATCGCCGTTGTCTGCCGTTAAGTCCATTTCGTAAGGAAGCAAATCGGCTTCGTCAAGCAGTGGTAAGAACTTCTGCTGCAACTCTTTACGAAGTGAAGATTTCGTGTAATCGTTGCATCTGTTCTTGTCGAACGGAAGTTCTTTCCATACCTTTGCGGTAATACAAAGAATACCGCCCTGTTCCTTGCCGAGCCTGATAAACTCGATACCTTTATACATAAAGTGTTCGCCGTCTTTAATTTTGGAAAAATCGGGCTTTCTTTCGCTTGCGATTACTTCCTTAATCTTTGCCAAACATTCGTTGGCGTTGGTGTCGTGTGCATCACAAATCTTTTCGATTTCGGTAATGATGTCTTTTTTCATAATTTTTTAATTCTCCTTGTTAGTTTTCCACTTGTAGGCAGTTCCGTATTTTGCCAAGTACCATTTTTCAAACGCTCTGCGATTTTCAATATTCTCGAAAAATGCCTTTGCGAAACAACAGATAATCTTGCCTACTTCGATTTCGTTTTCTTTTGAAAGAGTGTGTTCCATATCACTTTTTCATTTTTGCTACATAGTCGTTGAGAATTTCGGTAGAAGCAGAAATGATTTTGTCAATCTTATCGCCCCTGCGAGAACCACTCAACGCCGAACTCAACTCCGATTTATCGGTAAGAATTCCCTTTTCCTCAAGGCGATTGATAAGCCATACCTGACTTAAACTATTCTCCAAGAGTAGGACACGAATATTATCACGTTCTTGTACCAATTTTAATTACCTCCCATCTTTTTTCGTTTTTGTAAACAACTTTTATTGACAAGAGAAGATTTTAATGGTATAATAAATCTG
>ERZ808034.22-NODE-22-length-19417-cov-3.133609_pt1 | contig 19417 bp, 19 predicted proteins | sample MGYA00380188_ERZ808034 | MGnify/ENA primary metagenome ERZ808034 (study PRJEB31490, sample SAMN06133380) | cow dung metagenome | isolation source: M12 | host: cow | place: China: Chengdu | collected 2015-05 ...
CTTTTTTTTTTTTTTTTTTGCAGAAGGGATACTATCACCCAAAGAAAAAAACAATACTTTACAGAACTAAACACAAAAAAAGAAGACAGTAATCTACAAATCAAAACCCATGTGCAATCCTTACAAACTCTCTCGTCCGCTCCAAATCACGCACACCATTTCGCTTCACACCTGAATGCACATCCACAGCATAAGGCTTTACAACAGACATAGCCTCAACTAAATTCTCAGGCTTCAAACCGCCTGCAAGAATAACAGGCTTTGACACTGCTTCTACAACCTTAGCAGAAATAGACCAGTCATGCGTAATGCCTGTCCCGCCAAGTCTGTCTGCTGTCCTGCTGTCTAAAAGAATTGCATCTGCAAACGGCTCGAATTCTTTTGCAACATAAACTGCTGACTCATCTAAGACATGAACTGCCTTGATTATGAAAAGATACGAAAACCTCTCACGGAGAAGAACAAGAGTGTCAACAGGCACTGTATCCTGAATCTGCAAAACACTGCATCCTGTCTCTTCCACAAGGCGAATCAAATCATCAGCATCAGTCAGATGAGTTACAACAACACCGGAAACAAAAGGCGGAAGAGAACGTATCATTTCTCTCGCCTCGGAAGTGGAAATTGAGTCCTCGGATTTGTGAGTTGTTCCGACAATAAATCCGACAGCATCAGCTCCTGCAGATACAGCTATCTCCAAATCTTCTTTGGTTCCCGTCCCGCAGATTTTACACTTCAAACCTCAGCACCCGATTTCAATATCGTAAACTGCATGCCAGCTTGTTGGAGAATACGAGCGTATGAACTTCTCTGTAATCTTTGCCTCAGGGAAGGCACGGAGGATATCCTCATTGTGTTCACCTTCACGTTCTACAAGTGAATAGAGATGAATCGTACAGCGTTCTTCCGCAAGTTTTGCTGCTGCCTCTAAGAATTCATATGCAGCGAATGGCAGATTCATAATAATGCGGTCGAATTTAAGCGGAGAGAGCATATTCGGCAGATTCATTGCATCTCCAACGGTTGCGGCGACCGTTTTTATTTTGTTTAAGCGGAGATTTCTCTGCATCAGATAAACTGCGGACGGGTTTAAATCATTTGCAACCATTAGTGAGGCTTTAGGTCCAAGCATCACAGCAAACGGGCCAACACCTGCAAACATATCAAGAACCTTCTCGCCTTCACGCATCTGGGACAAAAGACGCTGTCTCTCGTTAGACAGACGTGCGGAGAAGTATGCCGCAGTCAGGTCGACAATCATACGTTTGCCGTACTCGTGATACATAGTCTCTGTTGTATCCTGACCTGCAAGAACCTTGAATGAACGGGTTCTAAACTCACCCTCGACAGGCGATGTTGCGTAGAGTGCTGTGTGGACGTTTGGTCTGTGCTGCAGAATCTTCTTTGCACCTTCCACATCATCGTCCTGAAGGATAACAAGACCTCCAACCTGCTCATGACGTGGAAGCTCCTCTCTCTTTGGGCTTGCTGCAAACGGCATTTGCACAGCACCATCCCGCTTTTCACAGATTGGAATCAGTAAAAAACCGTCCTCCGCACGCGGGCGAAGTGTCCTGTCTGCAGTTCCGTCTGATATCATCTGCCGGCGCATTGCTTCTCCTTCCTGAATCGGGACGCGAATGCACCACTGTATTACCTCTTCACTCATACGCTTCTTTTAGCCTCCGCAATTATAGCAGATAATTCTGCCGCAGAAGCGGATATATCTTCCTGAGAAACTACAGCAGAAATTACTGCAATGCCGTCAATGCCTGCTTTGATAACTTCTGGGATATTTTCTTTGTTCAATCCTCCGATTCCAACAACAGGAACAGATACTGCATCGCAGATTGCGCGTGCTGTATCTAATCCGTGACCAACTCCTGCATCGCTTTTGGATGCTGTGGAAAACACCGGACTTACTGCAACATAATCCGCACCGTCTCTAACGGCTTTCTCTGCTTCTTCAACAGAACCAACAGAAACTCCGATTAGGAAATCCTTCGGCACAAGTTTTCGAACAACATCGGCAGGCAAATCGCTCTGGCCTACATGCACTCCGTCTGCTCCTGCGGCAAGCGCAATGTCGAGGCGGTCATTTACAAAAAAGAGAGCCTTGCCTTTGCAGATTTCTGCAATCTCTAATGCCGCTGCATACAAAGATGCAGACTCCATAGTTTTATCGCGGAGCTGAATAACATCAGCTCCGCCGGCAACAGCTTCGCGGGCGATTTCCACGTGTGTTTTTCCGCGTGAAAGCCCTTCGTCTGTTACCACATACAAATCATACCTCATATTCAGTATTCAATAATTTTTGCCGATGCTTCGAACTCTTCAGCAGTTAGATTGTAAACAGCATCGAAGAATGCAGGCTTGAATGTGCCTGGCCCTGCGCAAATCGCGGCTGCTTTTTCTCCGGCGATTCCAAGGGCAGACATTGCAGAAGCACATGCATCAACAGTGTCTGCAACACAGCATGCTGCAGCAACACACGGGTTTGCCATACATCCAGTACCAGAGATGCTTCCCATCAAAGGCACTCCGTTTTTCACACCAAGGGTTCGAACACCGTCTGTGATGATGTCTTCTGCCCCGCTCATGACAACAGTAACTCCGCATTCGCGTGCAAGACTGCGTGCTGCATCCTTTGCATCTCCTTCGATACCTGCAGAATCAACTCCGCGAACCTTTGCGGAAACTCCTGCAAGCACACCAATCTCTCCTGCATTTCCTTTCACCACAGTAATCGGCAGTTCTTCCATAAACCTCTCCGCAGTTTGTGTGCGATATGGAGTTGCCCCTGCCCCTACTGGATCGAGGATAATTGGTATGTTTCTCTTCGCTGCAGTCTCTCCTGCTGCAAGCATTCCCTCAATCTGGTTCTCGTCAAGTGTTCCGATATTTAGAACGAGTGCGCTTGCGATATTGTCAAGATCAATGACATCTTTTGGCGCATGCGACATAACTGGTGCCGCGCCAAAACAGATAGTCATGTTGGCACAGTCGTTTACCGTTACGTAGTTCGTAATCTGATGAACAAGAGGGTTTGCTCCCCTCACCAATTCCAGAATCTGAGAATACTTCTTCATGTCTCGAATCTCAGAAATATTGTATGTGCTCATCATGTATAATCGTGATAGATTCGAATGTAGAATCGTGATAAATTATTGGGCTAAGGCGAATGCTATTTAGTATTTCCATGCATATAGTTTCTCATGGATAATCCGCAGGAAAAACTGCGTACCGGTGAGCTGAAACTCTATGCTCTGGAAAAATATATGGAAGCAGATGAGGCAGTAAAAATCCGGCGTGAATATATTGAAGAGATAACAGGTGCTGACCTGTCTTCAGTCGGCAAATATACAATCCCGATTGACCGTGTAGTCTCACGCAATATAGAAAATATGATTGGCTGTGTTCAGATTCCTCTTGGAACAGCAGGTCCTCTTTCTGTAAACGGTGAGTATGCCAAAGGTTCATTCTGGATTCCGCTTGCAACAACTGAAGGGGCACTTATTGCATCAATTAACCGCGGATGCAGTGCGATTTCAAAAGCAGGAGGGGCAGATGTTCGTATTTTCCATGATGCAATGACCAGAGCTCCTGTCTTTGCCGCAAAAAATATCCTGCATGCGGCAGATTCTGTTCACTGGATTGAAGAGAACTTCTCTGCAATAAAAGAGGCTGCAGAGAAAACAACCTCTCACGGAAAGCTTGAACGTATATCGACATACACTGCCGGAACAAGCGTGTATGTCAGGATGTCATACAAAACAGGCGATGCTATGGGGATGAATATGGCAACAATTGCCTCAGAAGCCGCGTCAAAAATAATCGAAGAGGCAACGGGTCTTCGGCTTATCGCATCATCCGGGAATATGTGCTGTGACAAAAAACCAGCAGCAATAAATGCCGTTGAAGGCAGAGGCAAAACAGTTTCTGCAGGTGTTTTCTTATCTGATGAACTCATCCGTACTGTTCTGAAAACCGAAGCTGAGCATTTAATCGAAGTAAATATGAGAAAGAATCTGGTGGGTTCTGCAAGGGCTGGAGCACTTGGATTCAATGCTCATGCAGCAAATGTGGTTGCAGCCCTTTTCCTTGCCTGCGGACAGGATGCAGCACATGTTGTTGAGGGAAGTAACTGCATTACAACTGCCGAGGCAGTCGAAGGCGGAGTTTATGTTTCTGTCACTCTTCCATCACTTCAGGTTGGAACAGTCGGAGGCGGCACTTCTGTTGCCTGTCAGAATGAATGTCTTAGAATGCTTGACTGCGCAGGAGACGGTAAAGCAATGAAGTTTGCAGAAATTGCGGCCTCTGCAGTTTTAGCTGGAGAACTCTCCCTTCTTTCCGCCCTTGCCGCAGGACAGCTCGGGAAAGCTCATAAAGAACTTGGTAGAGGGTAACTGGAGCTAAGGCGAAAGCCGCATGCTCCACAGGCGTCGCGGGGATATGGGCGATTGAGAACTTGGTAGAGGATAATTTTTATTCTTTTTTTAGTGAATCAATCAGCGGCATTACTGCATCGCGTGATACATGATTCTGATGTAAATCCAGTTTGTTCCTCATAGAGGAGTTAATCATCTTCAGCAGGATTTTGTGTCCCAAGGTCAGATTTTTGTATTCAAGTGCTCCCTGGAAATGGAACGTCTCTGCATGCTTCATCATCGAATCATTGTAGTTCTTTTCAAGCAGGTCTGCCAGAATTTTCTCAGCATTTGGAGGTGTGATTCCAACTGTGAAAACAATCAGCCGTTTATCTTTTAGGATATGCATATTTTCTGAAATTTTTGCGATTCCCATAATCGCCCCGCCAAAAACTGCCCCTCCAAATATAACTGTATCATATGATGCAAAGTTTTCAGCCGGGAAACTGTCTGCCCTAAAGATATCTGCACCAAGTTCTTCAGCAATCCATTCTGCATACTGCTTTGTGCTTCCGTATTTTGACATATAGAGAACGACTGCGTTCATGTACATGATAAATTACGGCGGCTGCTGGTATAAGTTTATGGTAAAAAAAAGTGTGATTGTTTTTATTTATTCTACTGCGGCCATTTTTGCTGCACGATTCTCTTTCCAGAGTTCATCTGCATGTTTGCCCCATGCTTCAGAGACCGGCTCACACTTTGCGGCTAAATCATGAACATCCTCCGGGGCCTGAACGTCAGTGGATTTTGCTCCTGACTTTTCCACCATCTCGACTAACTTATGCGGATTGTCGAGACATGGGCATGGACGGAGGTGGTTTTTGTTGAAAGGCTGGTTTGCATGGGACTGCATAAACAGCGGTGACTTATATGCTTCAAGCAGAGTTTTCTCTCTGATGTTTGAGTCAGAGTAGTGAATGAATGCACACGGTTCGATATCTCCGTTTGCATTGATGTGGAGATAGAATCTGCCTCCTGCAACACATCCGTTTACATACTCCCCATCATTCCAGAAGTCGAGAGCAAAGATTGGTCTTGTCTCTCTGACGTGTCTTACAAAGCGGTACATGTGTTCTCTCTGCTTCGGGCTTGCGATAAGTTCTGGTACTGCATCACGTCCAACAGGCATGTAGGTGAAGAACCATGCAAACTTTGCTCCCTTCTCAATCATGTCATCGATGAATGCATCGTTTCCGATTGCTTCAACATTTTTACTTGTGTAACAGCAGGAGATTCCAAATGGAAGTTTGTTGCGTTTGAGAATCTCCATTCCCTTTGTAAGACGCTCGTAGACATTTTCACCGCGGCGTTCGTTGGTTGCCTTGGCATCTCCTTCGACACTGATTGCCGGAATGAAGTTTCCAACACGAAGCATCTCCTGTGCGAACTCCTCATCGATTAAGGTGCCGTTTGTGAATGATAAGAAGATACAGTCACTGTGCTTTTCGCACATCTTGATGATATCCTTCTTTCTGACAAGCGGCTCTCCTCCGGAGTAGATGAAGAAGTATGTTCCCATTTCCTTAGCCTGAGTGATAATTGAATCCCATTCTTCTAAGGTGAGTTTCATCTGGTGACCATACTCAGCGGCCCAGCATCCAACACACTTTAAGTTGCAGGCAGATGTCGGATCCATCAAAATAGCCCATGGGATATTGCATCCCTCCTCCTCACGGAGACGGATTTTCTTCTCGCGCCCAAGGATGACGGAGTTTACAATAAAATTCTCAAAAACTTTTTTTCTGACATCATCATCAACATTCGAGTACAGGTCGCGGACAAACTTGTACCATACTCCCTCTTTATCTGATAAGACACGTTTGACGGTTGGAAGCGGACCATCTTCAATTAAGGTCTTATCTTTATCGAACTTCTCAACCCAGTCGAGAACCTTTGGGATATTCTCATCCGGGTTTGAATCAAGATAATTCAGAATCCGTCTGATTCCGAATGCCTGAAGTCTCTGTTTCATACTAATATCGGACATAATTATCAACTATTTCAAGTCTGTAATTAGAGATTTGTGTCATTTGTATATATACTTGCTGTAAGCATACATATTTATATAAGATTAGTCTTCGGAGCACTGTTTTCCATGAGCAATATGGAGCGGAAAAAAAAGGGAGGAGATGTTAAAACATTCCGATGATGTTGGTTACAAGGATGATGATGATACAGACTGGACAGATAATCTTAATCAGAACCATCATTCCATAACGCAGGGGCGATTTTTCTTTGAGGTTCATCTCATCTAAAATAATCTTCGGGCGTGAGAAGTATCCAACCAGAAGACAGATTAACAGAACCATTAACGGGAGAAGAATTGTACCGCTTACGAAGTCGAATATCTCGAGAAGGTACATATCGCCGATGCGAATCCAGTCGAGCACTCCGTATCCAAGCGAGATGATTCCCGCGACGATAAAGACATAGATGCCCATGATGAGAACTCCCTTGAGACGGGAAAATCCAAGCCGGTCTTTGAGTGCGGTAACCACCACTTCAAACTCGGCGATTGTGGAGGTTAAAGCGGCAAATGCAAGCAGGATGAAGAATGCACATCCGGTGACAGCGCCAAACGGCATCATGGAAAACACCAGCGGCAGTGATTCAAAAAGTCCGCCGGATCCAATTGCTGCCGGGTCGCCGGCAGTATAGAGGTAGCTTGCCGGAACGATGAGTGCTCCGGAAAGCATGGAGACGATGAAGGTGAAGAATACTGCAGAGCCTGATGATTTGAAGATGTTGGCCTTCTTGTTCAGGTACGATCCGAAGGTCACCATCACACCAAGTCCCAGTGAGAGCGAGTAGAACACCTGTCCAAGTGCTGCCAGAACTGAATCTGCACCGAAGTTTTCCGGATGAGGAGCTAAGAAGTAGACAAGACCATCTATTGCTCCCGGAAGACTTAAGCAGTCATAGACCAGAATTGCGATTAAGATAATCTCCATTGGAAGAACTACTTTGCAGACGCGCTCAATACCTCCCTGCACTCCGCAATAGACAATAATTCCGGCAATTATAATATAGAATCCGAGCCAGAGAAGCGGCTCAAAGGTTGATGCGATATATGCAGAGTAGAATCCGGGAGCGGCTGCTTCAGCTCCTGCTCCGGAAAGATACAGGAATCCGTATTTGGTAATATTGGCTCCGAGAACGGCAAAATACGGCTGACTGAGTGCACAGACAACGATACAGGTTACCCCTAAGAACTTGAACTTCGGGTTGAGGTTGGTGAATGCATCAAGAACACCAAGTCCGGTTCGTCTGCCGATAGCAAACTCAACAGCCATTAAGGTGATTCCAAATGTTAGAAGAATAGCAAGGTAACAAAGGATGAATAGTCCTCCGCCGTGCTCGGCGGTAAGGTAAGGGAATCGCCATATACATCCAAGACCGACGGCTGTCCCTGCTGCAGTCAGAATAAATCCCAGTGAATCGCTGAATCCTCCGCGTCCTCCATCATTTGACATATAGTGTCATTGACCGCAGGAGAATATAAAATAAGATGGTTAGTTTTTGATTTTACGTGAACGGGCACGCATTGTCCAGAAGACAACGATAATAATTATGACTGCGGCAACGTATGCGAGAATCGGAATAAAGCTCATTGTGAAGTTCTGGCTCATCACAACAAGGGACAGACCTATAACTATTGATGCCATCATAAGTCCGATTACAAGTTTGTCAACCGAACTGCTGATAGTATCGCTAAGTCTTCCAACTTCTTTTGCGGCAATGTCTACTTTGAGTTTTCCCTCAGATGCCATCTCAAGAACTCCGCTTAACTGCTTTGGAACATTTGCTAGGTCTTCGAACTTCATCTTCGCTTCAAGCATACGCTTTTGCATGTTGTCCGGGCTTTTGATATCGTCAGCTAAAATCTGTTTCAAGAACGGCTGTGCCTCGTCAACAAATTTAAGTTCTGGGTCAAGAGTGAATGCAATGTTTGAGACTAGCATCAGGGCCTTTAAGAGCTGCATGATGTTCTGCGGGATTCTGATATTGTATGTCTGGAAAAGCTCCTGCACAGTTTCTAAGAGTGCCGAGAAGTTCATGCGGCTTCCCATCTCTTTGAAATCCTGAAGTGCAAGATAGAGTTCGGACCTTACTTCTTCATATCCTTCCTGCGGGATTTTGATGTTTAAGTTTTTGATGCACCGAAGAGTTAAGTCAGTGTCAGCAGAGAAGAGAGCAAGCATCAAAGATATGAACTTGTTTCTCATATCCTTCATCAAAACTCCGCATACTCCAAAGTCGAGGAATACAATTTCTCCTTTCGGAGACACCTGAATGTTTCCTGCGTGAGGGTCTCCATGATAGAATCCGTCCTGGAAAATCTGAATCATGAATGCTTTGAGACCTAAGTTTGCAAGCTCTTTTGTGTCAATTCCGTGAGCTCTGATAGTCTCCACATCATCACTTCTAAAACCGGAAACAAACTCCATTGCCAGAAGTTCGCGTCCTGAGTATTCCCAGTAGATTTTTGGAACTTTGATTCTTGGAAGACCTGAGTTTTTCATATTCCGGGCAAGACGCTCTGCGTTTGAACCATCCCTTGTAAAGTCAAGCTCTTTTTTAATCTGTACTCCGAAGTCTTCAACCAGAGCCACAGGATTATACATTCGAAGCTCAGGCTTTCTCTCTTCGATGAGTTTTGCAATTGAGCGGAGAAGTCCTATGTCCTGCTCAATTTTTTCAGAAATCTTTGGTCTTTGAACTTTGAGAGCAATTACTGTTCCATCCAGAGTTACAGCACGGTAAACCTGTGAGATGGATGCTGCGGCAAGCGGTTTGGGGTCGATTGAGGTGAAGAGGTCACGCCAGTCAGGAATATAGTTGTCAAGGGTTGGGATTACTTCATCGAACGGGACTACACCTACTCTGTCCTGCAGTTTGGAGAGTTCTGTAATCATCTCCTGCGGGAACAGTTCGGTTCTGGTACTCATGAGCTGGCCGAATTTGACAAAGGTGGGGCCTAAGTCTTCGAGAGCCATGCGGAATCTTGCGTATGCAGAATACTCACTGTACTCTTCTGCCTGATTCTTCTTTGCAGTTCTGGAGATGGCAGCTCCGGGGAATAACTCATTTAAGTAGAATCCAAACCCGTATTTCACCAACACATCAGCAATTTGTCCGTATCGTCTAAGACTTGTATATCCCATTTTGACCTTAGTAAAGTATGTTCTCCGCGTAGGTAAAAATAGTATCTTTTCAGGTATTATTTTGCAGATGTCTGTATCATGCTAACCCATCCGTGAGATTCTTATTCTAGAGAGGGCAATATATCTATGCCTTAAATCTTAAGGAAGGAATGATTTAAAATGGACAAATACCGCTGTTTAATCTGTGGATATGTATACGACCCGGAAAAGGGAGCAGGAATCATGTACCCGGCAGGAACCGAGTTTGAAGCTCTTCCGGACACCTGGAAATGCCCTGTCTGCGCTGCAGGAAAAGCCCAGTTTAAAAAGGTGTAAATCAGATGGCCGCTCGTGAGATTGTTGAGAATATCTACGCTGTCGGAACGATTAACTGGGATCTTCGCTATTTCGATGCAATTATGCCGACTCCGAGAGGAAGCAGTTACAATGCATACCTTGTAAGAGGAACGGAGAAGGTTGCGTTAGTTGATACCGGAGAACCGAATGACGAGGCTGAGTTCATCACTAATCTCATGAGACTTGACCAGAACTCGCTTGACTATATCGTCTGTCTCCATGGTGAGCAGGATCACTCAGGAATGCTTCCGCTTCTCCTTGATGTGTTCCCGATGGCAAAAGTCGTGACCAACGAAGTCTGCAAGGGACTCCTTGTCGAGATGCACAACCTCTACGAAATGGATGACCGTTTCATCATCGTTGGACAGGATGACACCATTGATTTAGGCGGAAAGACGCTTAAGTTCTATCTTGCTCCGTGGGTACACTGGCCGGACACAATGTTTGCAGAAGTGGTTGAAGACAAAGTGCTCTTCACATCCGACTTCCTTGGAACCCACTATGCATCCGAGACTCTCTTCCAGAATGATGATCTTCCTGATTATCTTGAGGCAGCAAAGAGATACTACGCAGCAATTATGATGCCGTTTAGAGCATCTGTTCGCGAATATCTTGAGCTTGTCAAGACAATCGATCCAAAGATTATTGCTCCGTCTCACGGTCCGGTTTTAAAGATGCCGGCAAAGATTGTCGATCTTTATGCAGACTGGGCAAGCGAGACTCCGAAGAACAAAGTTGTTGTTGCATATGTTTCAATGCACGGAAGTACAAAGCAGATGACAAACTTCCTTGTCGATGCTTTAATCCAGAGAGGAGTTCCGGTAAACCAGTACAACCTGCTTGATACTGATTCCGGCGTTCTTGGAAGTGCAATTGTTGATGCGGCAACTATTATTCTCGCAACTCCGACCGTATTATTTGGTCCTCACCCGGTTGCAGTAAATGCGGCATACCTTGTCCGCGCTCTGCGTCCGAAAACTAAGTATCTCGGTGTCATGGGTTCATACGGCTGGGGCACAAACGCTGTAAACTACCTCGCCGAAATGCTTGAACCTGTCGGTGCTGAGATTCTGGAGCCCGTTTACATTAAAGGTCTTCCAGACGAGACGACCATTGTTGACATCAACAAGCTCGCAGACGTCATTGCTGAAAAGCACAAAGACCTCTAACTCATTTCTTTTTTTCATCATCTCACATATTGACAGATGCTTTTTCACTGCTTCTTTGAGGCATACTATACGCTAGTCTTATCTCATACAACGACCCATATTTTAATCAATAATTATTGGCAGGTGCAGATAAGATGCGAGTCGTAATGAAGTTTGGTGGAACATCCGTCGGCGACATTGATGCCATCCGTAAGGTTGTTGCAATTATTAAGGAATCACACGATAAGGGGAATGAGGTAGCTGTAGTGGTTTCTGCGATGACCAGGGTAACTGATCAGATTATCGCAGAGGCAGAGCGCATTGTAACCTGTACTGACAGGAAAGTGCTCGATAACTTCATGGCTGACTTACGCACCCGTCATATCACCACCCTTGAAGCGGTTGCTCCGGATTATATCGAAGAGGTTACAAAACACATCGATATCCGCTTAGACCGCCTGAAGAATATCTTAGTTGCAGTTCACAATCTCAGAGAGCTTACCCCGCGCTCCAGAGATTACATCATCTCCTTTGGTGAGAAACTTTCTGCACCAATCGTTTCTGCCGCACTTCGTCAGGTTGGAATCCCCTCCTTCCAGATCAGCGGCTGTGACGCCGGAATTTTAACCGACGGTGTTCATGGAAATGCAACTGCTCTCCACGAGAGTTATGCAAGAATCGCTGAGCGTATCGGTTCCCGCTTAAAGGATGAAATTCCGGTTATCCAGGGTTTTGCAGGATGCTCTAAAGAAGGGGCAGTCACAACTCTTGGTAGAAGCGGTTCCGACTACTCAGGAGCTATTATTGGTGCAGGTGTTGATGCTGATGAAATCATCATCTGGACTGATGTCGATGGTGTCATGACCACTGACCCGAGAATGATCTCCGAAGCACGCGTCATCGATTCAATCTCTTTCATTGAGATGATGGAGATGTCCTACTTCGGTGCAAAGGTTATCCACTCCAGAGCCTTAATTCCGGCAATGGAAAAGGACATTCCGGTCTATGTCAGAAACACTTTCAATGCATCCCACCCAGGAACCCTTGTCAGCCGCCAGACTCACACTGATGAGCGCATTGTAAAGGCTGTTTCTTTAATCAAGAACAGCTGTCTTATCTCTGTATCAGGATTTACCACTGGAAGACCTGGTGTTGCAGGAGAAATCTTCTCTGCACTCGCAGCAGCAGGAGTTAATGTGATGCTCATCAGTCAGGGCTCGTCTGAACTTAACATCTCGATGATTATCACCGAAGATCAGATGACTCAGGCAGAACAGGCACTTTCTGCAATCAGTGAGCGCGGTCTGATTAAGAAATACAGCTTTACGACTAACGTGCAGGTTGTCTCTGTTGTCGGAGCCGGAATGCGCGGAACTCCGGGAACCATTGCCCGCATTTTCAGAAGCCTTGGAGAGAAACACATTAATGTGTTAATGCTTTCCCAGGGTTCCTCTGAACTTAACATCTCCTTCGTTGTAAACGAAGAAGACGGTATCAAAGCAGTTCGTGCAATCCACGAAGAATATCACCTTGACAAAGAGAGTGAGTAAACATGACTGAGAAATATTCCTACAAAGAAGCCGGTGTCGATATTGATTTAGAGGCAGACGGAGTAAAAACACTGATTAACATGCTCTCCTACAAGCGTACGGGAGAGCACGGAATGCTTGGCGGCGTCGGCCACTTCGCAGGCCTCATCGACTTCGGAGACAAGGTTTTATCCATGTGTACCGATGGTGTCGGAACCAAGATGCGTGTTGCAGACGATCTTCAGGACTGGTCCACAGTTGGTATTGACTGTATGGCTATGAATGTGAATGACATGTATGTCATGAACATCGAGCCGATTGCATTCGTTGACTATATCGCAACCGAAGGAATCAACAAGGAACAGATGATTCAGATTGGTGTCGGTTTAAACGAGGGTGCACGTCTTGCAAACTTAAACATCGTAGGCGGAGAGACTGCAACCCTTAAGGGAATGGTCAATGGTCTTGACTTAGCAGGTACTTGTCTTGGCGTTCAGAACCGTGATGCGGTTGTGACCGGAGAGAAGGTTGCTGTCGGAGATGTTATCGTTGGTGTCCCAAGTACCGGCGTTCACTCTAACGGTTACACTTTAGCACGCAAGGTTGCTGAAGAAAACGGAGGCTATGCAACTGTTCTTCCATCCGGCAGAACTGTTGGTGAAGCACTCTTAACTCCAACCCGCATCTACTCTGAAGTCTTAGATGTCTGCCGTCAGGTTGAGGTTCACGGAATGTGTCACGTAACCGGCGGAGGTCTGTTAAACTTCCTGCGTATCTCTGACCTTGGTTTCTCCATTGAGGATCCGCTTGAGGTTCCGGAGATTCTCCAGTGGATTGCAGAGAAAGGTCAGCTTTCCGAAAACGAGCTTTACCGCACCTTCAACATGGGTATGGGCTTTGCCTTTATCGTAGCTCCGGAGAATGCAGAGAAACTCATCTCCTTAATTCCGGGTGCAAAGGCTGTCGGTCATGTTATCGAAGAGCACAAGGTTCTCCTGCGCGGTCAGGAGATTAACTAATCTTTTTTCCTTGATAGAAACTATTTAAGTTATAAACCGCATATATGGGTTTATGGCTATTTCATTTGGTGATAATATTGACAAATCATTTGCCTATGCAAATGGTGCGTTCAAGAAATTCTCCGGATGGTTTATCTTAATCATCCTCTCGATGCTTGTCTATGGCTCAACCTTCGCGATGGTTTTTGCCATGATTGCACTCCTTGTTGGAATTTTAATGACGCTTCCGACAGATATGGTCGGGGCTTCTTTTGTGACATCATCTGATGCAGTTGTTGCTGTGTCTCCTGGTATGGTTGAGACGATGTCTTATACTGCTGGTACAGACATGATGCTTTCAGGTCTCTTTATCGGGGGCATGCTTGCAGTTATTCTTGTAAGCAGTTTGGTTATGCTTATTGCATCTTTCTTCATGTCCGGATTTATTCTGCGTGTCTACCGCGGTGAAGAAGAACTGAACTTCAAGAATCTTGGAAAAATGTTCTGGCAGGGTGTCGTTTACTTTGTCATAATGTTCATCTACTTTATACCATACAGCATTGTCTCAGAGCTTTTAATGTATGGTCCAATCTGGAATACAGGATACCTCATTATCATCAGCTGTATCAATATCTTCCTCTGTATCTTCAGTACAGTACTTGCAATTAATGCAGGAATTCGCTATGCAAAGGAAGGAAGATTCGGCGCTGCATTCCACTTAGGGAAAATCTGCTCCATTGTTGGAAACATTGGATGGCTTCGCTACTTAGGACACATCATTTTGTTCATGATTATCATCGGAGCAGTAGAACTCATCTTCATGATGGTTCCATTTGTCGGAATCCTGCTCTTAATTGTTGCTCTGCCGTTCATTATGATTTTCCAGGCAAAGTTCCTGACAAATCTCTATGAGTCCGGCGAAGCATTAGAAGAGCCTGCAGAAGTTCCGGCAGTAGTTGAATAAATCAATAATCTTTTTTTTCTTTTCTGTTATTCGAATTATAATACAGGGATGAATCTACATCTCCAAAGCTTATGCTATCAAAACTGAAAAAAAGAAATTATTGGGGTGGCTTACTGCTTTAAAGCGAGAGACAGAATCATCTGCTTCTCGGTCTTTGCAACAGTTTCTCTGATCTTTGGAATTGCATCAATATTGGACGAAACACTGGTGATGCCCTGCTTGACCAGCCACTTTACGAACTTCGGATCAGATCCTGCCTGACCGCAGATGGAACATTCGACATCTGCTTCGCGGCACTGCTTGATACAGTTTGCAATGAGTCTCATGACTGCCGGGTGTTCCGGTTCGTACATGTCTCCAATGATGCCGTTGTTTCTGTCAACAGCAAGAGTGTACTGGATTAAGTCGTTGGTTCCAAAGGAACAGAACTTGATACCTGCTTTGATGAACTCATCGATGATAACAGCGGATGCAGGAATCTCGACCATGATACCAAGATCCATCTGGTCAACCGGAAGTCCCCACTCGCGGAATGCTTCCTTTGCAGCGATGAACTCACGCGGGTGCTGGACTAACGGGAACATAACACCGATGTTGTCGTATCCTGCTTCCCAAAGGCGCTTGAATGCTTCTGCCTGCATTCTGAACTGCTCCTTCTGACGGAGGTCACGGCGAAGTCCGCGGAATCCAAGCATCGGGTTGTGCTCGTGCGGCTCGTCTTCTCCGCCTTCCATGTTTAAGAACTCATCAGTTGGTGAGTCGATGGTTCTAACCCAGACAGGCTTTCCGCGGAATTCGTCAAGAACTTTCTTGATACCGTTCTCGAGCTCGGTGATGAACTCTTCCTGCTTGTTGTTCTTGATGTACCAGGATGGGGTCTTGTTGAGTCCGATGATTAAGTGCTCGATACGAAGGAGACCAACACCGTCTGCTCCGGTTGCTGCAGCGCGTGCTGCTGCTTCCGGCATTGAGACATTGACCTTCACAGAGGTTGCAGTAATAATTGGTGCTGCTGCGGCTGCGACGACCTGAACTGCCTTCTCCTCCTTTGCGGCGGTTACTGCACCATCGTAGATGAGACCCTTTTCTCCATCGATTGTGACAATCTGTCCTTCCTTTAAGAGTGCGGTTGCCTGCTTGGTTCCAACAACAGCCGGAGTTCCAAGCTCACGGGAAACGATTGCTGCGTGGCAGGTCATTCCTCCTTCATCAGTGATGATACCTGCGACCTTCTTCATGGCAGGAACCATGTCCGGGTTGGTCATGGTGGAAACCATAATGTCTCCTTCCTGAACCTTGGAAGTCTCGCGTGCATCATTTACGATAACAACCTTACCGGTTGCAATACCCGGGGATGCTCCGTATCCCTGAAGGATGTGCTTTGCATCGGTTGAGGCAGAGGCAGAGCTTGCTCCCTTGCCTTTCTGGATAGTGGTAATCGGTCTGGACTGTAAGATGTAAATCTTGTCTCCTACCATTCCCCACTCCATATCCTGCGGGTTTTCGTAGTGTTCTTCGGACTTAACAGCAAACTCAGCGAGTGCTGCAATTTCTTCGTCAGTTAAGACCTGTGCAGTCTGGCGGTCTGCAGGAACTTCGGAAATCTTGGTTCCCTTGTTTCCGTCCGGGATAATCTCAACGGACTTGATTGCAACAGTCTTGTTTACGACCTTGTGGGTCTGGCGGTCATAGACATAGTTGTCCGGAGAAACTGTTCCGGAAACGATTGCCTCTCCAAGTCCCCAGGAACCCTCGATGATGACGGTCTTTGCTCCGGAAACCGGGTGGGAGGAGAACATAACGCCTGCCTTCTCGGAGAAGACGAGCTGCTGAACAACAACTGCAATGTTGACGGAGCGGTCATCGAATCCGTTCTTTGCGCGGTAATAAATTGCACGGGCAGTGTATAAGGAAGCCCAGCAGCGCTGAACTGCATCGATGACATCCTCTTCGCCTAAGATGTTTAAGTAGGTGTCCTGCTGTCCTGCAAAGGATGCATCCGGTAAGTCTTCTGCGGTTGCAGAGGAGCGGACTGCAACAACGATGTCGCCGCCCATCTTCTTGTATGCTTCGACAATCTCCTTTCTGATGACTTCCGGCATGTCTGCGGTCTCAACCATTGCCTTGACCTTGTCGGCGGTTGCGTTTAAGACATCGTTGTCATCGACATCGATTGCTTCAAGAATAGAGAAGATTGAGTCTTCTAAGTTGGTTAACTGGAGGAAGCGGCGGAATGCCTGTGCTGTGACAACGAATGCCTGCGGGACCGGCAGACCAACGTGAGTCATCTCGCCTAAGGATGCGCCTTTTCCGCCGACAGACGGAATGTCAGTATTGCGGATTTCAGTAAGCCAGAGAATATTTGGTGTTTCGTCCATAATCTCACATGTATATTGTCTCTGAGTGAATAAATAGCCTGCGTCCTGCTTGGACATCGGTTGTAAAAATGAATGATGGTGTGTTTTGTTCTCTGATATCAGGAGGAGAACATCTCTGCGTTTTTAAAGCAGTGGGCAGCTCTTTCTTCCTGCTCCATTACCATGAGCAGTCTGCCTTTTCTTGCCCAGAAATCCGCATCACAAGGGGTGATTTCAATGCCTCTTTCGAATGCTGAGAGTGCTTTTTTGTAGTCTTCGACTGCTGCATATGCAAGCCCTAAGTTCATCCAGTAGTCTGCTGCATCTGCGTTTAAGCGAACTGCTCTGTCGAATGCGGAAATTGCTCCCTCCGTATCTCCTGCACGGAAGTGGACTACACCTTTTCCACACCAGATTGCAGCACATAACGGGTCAAGTTCTGCAGCACGTCTCATACACGGGATTGCCTCGTCTGATTTGTCCTGCTCTGATTTGGCAAGACCTAATTCTGCATAGTAGACTGCTTTGTAGGGATTCAACTCGAGAGCCTTCTGGAAGCAGAGCTCCGCCTGTCGGAACTGCCCGCGGTCGCGCTCGGCTTCACCCAGGGAGAACCAGTATGCATCATCTGATGCGGAATTTTCTGTCATAAAAAATAGGTGTTAGTTTTTGCCTAAGATGCGTGCTGCAAAGTGTCCGGCATTTTCTCCGCCGTCAACAGCCATGCATGCTACAGGAACTCCTTTCGGCATCTGTGCGATGGAAAGAAGTGCATCAAGACCTCCTGCAATCTTTCCGGAAACCGGAACTCCGATAACCGGCTTCTTGGTTCTTGCGGCAACAACGCCTGGAAGTGCTGCAGACATTCCTGCAATGCAGATGAAAATCTCTGCATCGGATGCCTTTACGTACTCGTCGAGTGCTTCTGCATCGCGGTGTGCGGAGAGGATTTTTACTTCGTAGGAAATCTTGTACGATTCAAGAGCTGATACTGCCTTGTCGATGATGGCCTGATCAGATGCGGATCCGGCGATAACTGCAACTTCGGTCATATGAATGACTATAATTATGTTGGTTCACATATATGTAAACGACTAGTCATATGTATAATCAGACACTTCTCATGATGCCCGGACCTGTCCCAATGGCAGAATCTGTTCGCGGCGCAATGCTGAATCAGGCAATCAACCACAGAAGCAAGCAGCTTGGAGACTGCTACTCCGATATTGTCCGTATCTTACAGCCGGTCTTTGGAACCAAGAATGAGATTCTTGTTCTCTCAGGCTCCGGAACTGCAGGTCAGGAGGCTGCCATCGGCTCTTTTGCAAAGGGTAAGAAGGTCGCATCCTTAGTTAACGGTAAGTTTGGTGAGCGTCTTGGTTTAATCTCCCAGATTTACGGTGAGACTACCATGATTGAGTCCGAGTGGGGTCACGCATTAAACCTTGAAGCACTCGCAGAGTCTCTTGAGAATGGTGCTGAGGTTGTAACTCTTGTCCACAACGAGACATCTGCTGCAATCTTAAACCCTGCAGAAGAGGTTGGAAAGCTCTGTAAAAAACACGATGCACTTTTCATCCTTGATGGTATCACCTCTATCGGAGGGGATGTTGTAAAGGCTGATGAGTGGGGTGTTGATATTGCAATTGTCGGCAGTCAGAAGTGTCTTGCAGCCCCGGCAGGTCTTGCCGCAGTTTCTGTTTCCGAGAAGGCATGGGAAAGACTTTCCGAGAACAGACCGTTCTATCTTGATTTAAAGAAGGCAAAGAAGTCTGCAGATGCATCTCCGAAGGAAACCCCAACCACTCCGGCAGTCCCGCTCTTTATGGCCATGCGTGAGGCATGCCGCTTAATCGAAGAGGAAGGAATCGAGAACAGAATTGCACGCCACAGAAAACTTTCCGCAGCAGTCCGTGAGGCCGGAAAAGTCTGGGGTCTTGCACCAGTCCCGCAGGTTGATGCACTCCACTCTGCATCCAACACTGTAACTGGTTTCTTCTATCCTGAAGGAATTGAGGACTCTCAGATTCGCGGATTCTGTAAGAAGATGGGAATCGAGTTCGCAGGTGGTCAGGACAGATTCAAGGGCAAGATTTTCCGCGTTGGAAACATGGGTATCATCGACACTCCGGAAATCCTCGCAACTGTTGCAACAATTCAGCTTGCTTTCAAGAAAGCAGGATTCAAGCTGGAGGGAGACGGTCTCGAGGCAGCAGCAGAGATTCTCTCTGCATAATTTTTTTTTTCGCGCGCCAACCGCGTTTCCCGTATTTTAATTACAACACATGTTGGTTTTTTGCAGGATTGTTACTTTTCTCCAAAAAGATATTATATTCAAAAACTCAACATGTGTTTAATTAATGTTGGTGACAATATGATTTCACTGAAAAAACAGAACGATAAAATCCGAGATACTGTTGTGGGTGGCTACTTTGCCATCTAAAACGGTGTTGTCTCCGGATACAAAAAAATCGAGAACGGAGCTGT
>ERZ808034.23-NODE-23-length-19336-cov-3.556623_pt1 | contig 19336 bp, 18 predicted proteins | sample MGYA00380188_ERZ808034 | MGnify/ENA primary metagenome ERZ808034 (study PRJEB31490, sample SAMN06133380) | cow dung metagenome | isolation source: M12 | host: cow | place: China: Chengdu | collected 2015-05 ...
CAGGCGAGTACAAGATTTTCATCTACATCTCAACCTTTGAAGAAAATCCAAAGCGTCTTGCCGGATACATTCGAACAATTCAGATAGCATGAGAATATTTGATAATGCTCTTCTCTATAATCCGGTATCCTGTACATGGATACCCTCTTCTTTCTCTGTTGAAAAAGGTAAAATCAAGGCTGTCGGAAAGCCGGGGTCGCTTTCAGGACATCTTGTTTTCGATCTCGAAGGGGCTCGTGTAATCCCCGGACTTATTGATTCACACGTACACATTGAAAGTTCTCTTTTAACTCCTGCAGAGTTTGGAAGACTTGTTTTACAGCACGGAGTTACAACCGTTATCGCAGACCCGCATGAAATAGCCAATGTTGCAGGCACTGCCGGAATTGATTTCATGATATCGGATGCCGAAAACTCTCCGGCAGATATCTTCTTCATGGTTCCGTCATGTGTTCCGGCAACTCCGGCAGATGTCGGAGGTGCTGTTGTATCTTATGAGGATCTTAAACGTTATGTAAATCACGAGAAGGTCTTAGGACTTGGCGAGATGATGAATGTACCAGGGGTTCTTTTCAAAGATGCTGAAGTTTCTGCAAAGCTTTCTCTTTTCAAGAGAATCGACGGACATGCCCCGGGGCTTTCCGGAGAGTCTTTATGCGATTATGTATCATGCGGAATTTTAAGCGACCATGAGTGTACAACAGCAGAGGAGGCAGAAGAAAAACTTCTGCTCGGTCAGTTCATCTTCCTAAGGGATGGAGATGCGGCAAAGAATGTTGCTGCATTAACTCCTGTTGTAAATTTCGCAACAGCTTCCCGCTGCTGTTTTGCAACTGACGACCGCCACGTTGACAGTATTGCAGAAGACGGTTCGATTGATAATTGTATTCGTGCTGCAGTTTCTGCAGGAATGCCGCTCGAACTCGCTTTAAGACTTGCAACGCTTTCTGCCGCTGATTACTACAACCTTTCTGACCGCGGAATTATTGCACCGGGACGCTGTGCAGACTTCTGTATCTTAGAAGAAGGCGAGACCTTTAAAGTATCGCGCGTGTACAAGAATGGTATTGCTGTATCAAAGAAAGGAGATGTCAAGGCTCAGGAAATAACGTTCCCAAAGTTTGTCTGTACAATCCCAACCGTGGAGGAGATGAAGCTGCCTTCCGGAATGCTTAAAGTAATCGAGACAATTCCAGGCGAGATTATTACTGAGTGCGGAAAAGGCAGGGCAGGAGATGATGGAATCCAGAAGATTGTCTGCGTTGACAGATACAGAGGAGAGGGATTCGGTGTTGGTCTGATTAAGGGACTAAACATTAAACAGGGGGCTATTGCGACGTCTGTTTCACACGATGCCCACAACATCATCGCCGCCGGAGCGTCCGACTCTGAGATTATTTCAGCAGTAAAGGCTGTGTCTGAAGCAGGCGGAGGCATGGCTGTTGTTCTTGGAGATGAGACAACTGTTCTTTCTCTTCCGGCAGGAGGTCTTATGACTTTCAAGCCGTATGAAGAGGTATTGGAAGAGATGAGTGTGTTAAACGAAGCTCTCGAAAAGACAGGCGCAGATAAAAAAGCCTTCATGTCTTTATCATTTATGGCTTTGACAGTTGTACCTCATCTCAAAATTACACCGCGCGGACTGTTTGACGGAGATTCGTTCAGTGATACAGACATTAAGTGTTGAGAAAGTATATTTATCATCACAACAAATAGGAAAGCAATAATGAAGTCATATCAGCTCCTCTGCGCTGCTGTTATCTGTATGTTTCTGGTGATGCCGGCAGCAGGAGTTTCTGAATTCACTCTCCCGTTTTTGTCAAGCGCAGATTCATCTGTCGAAAAGCAGGTTGTTCTTCCAAACGGAGAGAATCGTTTCGGATATCTGTATGTGAGTTCTGTTGAGTATGTGATGAAGAACTCTGACGCAGAGATTACAGTCCGGTATCAGATTGAGCCATGGATTTCTTTCCTTGTGTATCTGTTTGGAAAGCAGGATTTAAAGAAGCGGATTTTAGGAGTTCTTGAGTATCCTGAAGCGGGATATGAGAGTGTGCAGGATGTTTCATTCTCATACGTTGACGGAGAATATGCAGTATTAAAGGTCAGAAATGCTGCACTGGACAATCAGGACAACTCATACTGGATTAGACCTCACAGCTTCGGATGTGTGATTCCAACGCTTACGTTTGTTATCAGCAGTTCGGATATCAAGACATTCACAAATGTCAAGGATATGGCAAAAGGTATCGGCTTTTTTAAGTCGTAATTTTTTTTAGAAAAAAGTTAGAGGATTATTCCTCTTCGTCTTCGAATACAGCATCCATCTCAGGATACTCCGGAAGTTCTTCGTCTACGAGCTTCATTTTACGCTCGGCACGGCGAAGAACTCCGTGCATTGTGCTGACCTCACGAACTGTGAGTTTGGTTCTTCCAAAGATACGCTTTGCAAGAAGAAGAGTTGGCCCTCTCTTTTCAATCTGGTGTCCTGCAAGCTCTAAGAATTCGCCGATGTGCTTGTAGAGAGAGTCCATCTCCTGTTTGGATGCAAGCATGTACTCGCCTCTCTGAAGGTGGGCTAACTCGTAACAGACGATTCCAATCGCATGGGAGATGTTTAAGATTGGGTACTCTTCGCTTGTTGGAATAGTACAGACAATATCACACTGTGCGATTTCCTCGTTGTTGAGACCCCAGTTCTCACGGCCGAAGAGAATAGAGATTCTGCCGTCAATGTCTCCAATCATCTCGCGAAGTTCAGAAACTGCATAGTACGGCATTCTCATCGGATGTGATACAGACTTTGAAAGACCCCCGGTTGTTGCAATACAAAGAGTGCTTCTCTCGAAAACCTCTTCGAGAGAGAGATACTCTGCGTTGTCTAAGACATCCTTTGCGTGAGATGCGCGTGCACGTGCTTCGACGGTCAACTCAGGCGGATTTACAAGAACCATGTTCTTGAATCCGAAATTCTTCATAACACGGGCGGCAAAGCCAATGTTTCCTTCATAGAGAGGTTCAACTAAGACAATATCAATCTGCGGCATTATTTTTCACCGTTTTACCTTCTGCAGTTTGGTGATTATTTTCGAATCAACACCTGTTGAAGCAGAAAGAGCCTTTACATCAGCTTCTGCAATACTTTCCGCACTCCATGCTCCAGCCAAAGCAAGAACTGCTAAAACATCAGCGTCTGCTTTTCCTGCAAGAGAGGAAACGCCCTTTTCGAACTGAGGCTTGGAGAGTTTTTCAGGAGCAGCAACTCCTGCAGCCTCTGCGACCTTTGCCTGATGTGAACAGACAGTTGTAACAGACACTCCGGAGACTAAAGCAATACCTGCCGGGTGGGCAGCGATGAACTTCTTCGGGTCAGCAAGTCCTGCGGCTGCGTACTTCTTTAAAGTAACAGTCGGGATTCCTGCTTCCTTCATCCAGACCATGTTCACAGAATCCTTTGCCTCTGCAATTAATGCGGATGCTTCATCCTCGCTTAAGAATGCCTTCTTTAACTCGGCAGGGGTACATACTGCAAGGTCATCAAGGCAGTTGACACCTTCTGCATAGAGTGCCTTGCAGACCTTTCCAGCTCCTCTTCCGCGCTTTACAGGAATTCTTGGAGAGACGAACTTCCGAAGAGCCGCACGGTTTCTTAGAAGAGCCATGACCTCTTCACCTTCTGCTCTAAGCTTTTCGGCATCGGCTTTGCTGATTCCAAGCTTTGCAGAGAGTTCATCTGCAGTGTGCGAGAGCAGGTCGTTTGTTGTATAGATGTGGACTGCGTGGAGTCTGGAAAGCTTCTCCTCGGTCATTCCGTTCATCTGGCGGAAGAGGTCTGCGTTAGTCTGGATGTGAGAACAGACCGGACAGCCGAACTTCCATGGCGGAGCTCCCTTTCTTAAGAGCTGAACATGGTTTACGCCATGAATCGGACAGACATCAGCAGTCTTTACGGCACTGCCCCATACTGCAGGAGGGATTCCTGCATTGAAGGAGCAGTCAGGATATCCTGAGCATCCGATGAACTGAGAGCTTCCAACACGTTTTATGACAAGCTGTTTTCCGCATACCGGGCACGGGCCGATTAACTGTTCCTCGCGGGAACGGTTCATAATCTCGGTTCCGATTTCCTCTTCGTTTCTTTCGAGTTCATCGAAGATTGATGAAAGCATCTCCTTGGACTCGTCGAGGACTGCGGCCATGGTTTTCTTGCCTGCGGCAATCTCGCCCATGGACTCTTCGAGAGTCTTGGTCATCGTTGGTTTGGTAATCGTCTCAGCATACTGCTGAAGAGATTCGATTACCGCACGTCCGATAACTGTCGGCTTCATAGGGTTTCCTTCGATGTATTTGCGTCCGGCAAGTTTGCTGATGACCTCGTGGCGGGTGGACTTGGTACCAAGACCTAACTCCTCCATTCTCTGGATGAGACGGCTCTGCGTGTAGCGTGCCGGAGGGTTGGTCTCCTTTTCTGCCATGTCCTTACCTGTTAAGGTTAAGGTTTCACCCTTCGCAAAGACAGGGAGAATGTTTTCTTCAGCCTTGCTGTACGGGTAAACTCCTCTCCATCCCGGGACAAGAAGTCTTCCGCCTGTTACAGTGTACGGTTCGGCGGATGCTGCAAGGTTTACCTTCATGGTTTCCCACTCGGAGTCACGGCAGAGGGTTGCAAAGAATCTGCGGACAACAAATTCGTAGAGCTTCCAGGTTACAGTATCCGGGATATCCTCTGGTGTTGCAAGTCCTGTCGGGTAAATTGGCGGGTGGTCGGTTGTCTCTTTTCTGCCTCTTGTTGGAGCAGGGCGTAGATTTTCTTTTACGAATGCGACCTCTTTTTTGAAGATTCCGCCTGCGAAGAGCTGAAGCTGTTCGGAGATATTCAGGCTCTTTGGATATGTGGTGTTGTCGGTTCTCGGATACGAGATAAATCCGCGCATGTAGAGCTCTTCGGCTCTGCTCATGGCTGAAGCTGCAGAGATTCCAAGACGTCCTGCTCCAACGATTAATGCTGTTGTATCAAGCGGTGTTGGTGCTTTGTCTGTTTTGTGACCGGTTGTGATGTCTGTAACCGTAAGCGGAGCTTTTGTTGCATTGTATGCGGCCTCTGCTTCTGCACGGTCAGTGAATCTTCCATGGATATGACGGGCTTCGATTACATCACGGCCTTTCTGGGCTGTCAGGGAAAGCATCCAGTACTTTTCTGGAACGAATGCCTCAATCTCTTTTTCACGGTCAACAATCATCGAAAGAGTGGGACTTTGAACACGTCCGACAGAGAGAATGCCTTCTGCTCCGCGATGTGCGGCGATTGTAAGGAAACGGGTAATCGATGCACCCCATACAAGGTCAATGACCTGACGGGATTCACCGGCTGCTGCCAGGTTCATGTCCAGACTCTGAGCATCCCGGATGGATGCTAAGATTTCATCTTTGGTGATTGCAGAGAAACGGGCTCTGTCGATTGGTACAGTCTTGTTGACTGCACGGATAAGCTCAAAGGCTTCCTTTCCGATGAGCTCTCCTTCGGTATCAAAGTCCGTCGCGATTGTGACGCGGCTCGCCTTCCTGGCCTCTCTCTGCATCATTGAGACGAGTTTCTTTTCAGTCGGCTTCTTCTCGATTCCGGCACTGATTAAAGAGCGCGGAGGGTGTTCTTCGCTTCTCCAGTTTTTGTATCCTTCAACGAAGTCAACTTCAACCACGTGTCCGCGAAGACCCATGACAACACAGTCATTGACGAAGTACTGAACAACGTTTCCGTCACGTTTTGCCTGTACCTTTCCGGGTCCGGAAAGGAAGGCGGCAATCCGCTCGGCAACGATGTTCTTTTCGGCAATTATCAGGTGCATTGAGGTTTACTCTCCGAGAATCTCTGAAATCATTGCGTGGATTTCACGCGGGTCGGACTTGCCTTTGGTTTCCTTCATAACCTGTCCGACGATGAAGTTTAAGGCTCCCTTCTTTCCTGCTTTGTGGTCTTCGATTGCCTGCGGGTTCTTCTCGAGGATTGCTTCTACAATTCCGCGGAAGCTCTCACCTGATTCACGGGCAAGACCAAGTCTCTCAACAATTGCTGCCGGTGCTTCGCTCTTTGCTTCGTTGTGGAGTGCGTCAAGCCATACACGGAGAACTTCGACACCTGCTTTGTCAGTAATTTTCTTGTCACGGACAAGAGTGATGAGTTCTGCAAACTGATCTGCGTGTCCTGCAACTTCAGAGACGTGCATGTCACGGTAGTTGAGTTCACCCATTAAGATGTCAGCAGTCCAGGATGCGGCAAGGGCAGCTCCGACTTCTGCGATTGCTTCGTAGAACTCTGCAAGCTTTAAGTCGCCGGTTAAGGTTCTTGCGTGGTTTACCGCAATACCGTACTGGGACATGAATCTGTCACGGCGTGCGTCCGGGAGTTCCGGAAGTTCGATGTCTTTTACCCAGTCTGCGACACGGATGACCGGTAAATCCGGCTCCGGGAAGTAGCGGTAGTCGTTTGCGGTTTCCTTTGAACGTGCAGAGGTGGTGGTTCCCTTTCCTTCCTGGAAGTGACGGGTCTCACGTACGATTCTTCCTCCTCTGCGGATTAAGTTCTTCTGACGGGTAATTTCGAAGGTTAATGCTTTCTCTACACCTTTGTATGAGGTGATGTTTTTAATCTCGACACGCTCGTGTCCTTTGATGGAGATGTTTGCATCAACACGTAAGGATCCTTCCTTTTCCGGGTCGAAGACATCTAAGTACTCGAGGGTGGCTCTGAGTTTGTTTAAGAGACGGCGTGCTTCCTTTGGAGAGGACATCTCAGGTTCGGTAACCATTTCGATTAACGGGATACCTGATCTGTTGTAATCAACAAGAGTGTAGTATCCGCGTTCTTTGTTACCCATGTGAACAAGTCTTCCCGGGTCTTCTTCGACGTGGATTCTGGTTAAGTTTACAACCTTCGGGTTTCCTGCGTCGTCTTCGATTTCGATGTATCCGCCGATTGCAAGCGGGTCGTCGCCCATTGTAATCTGGTATGCTTTTACTAAGTCCGGGTAGAAGTAGTTCTTTCTGCAGAACTCGCCTTCTTCAGGGATTGTGCAGTTTAATGCTTTTGCGACCTTTAATGCGTACTCAACTGCCTTCTTGTTTAAGACCGGAAGTGCTCCCGGAAGACCTAAACAGACAGGACATACGTGGGTGTTTGGTGCATCGGCTCTAAAGTCTGCGGAACATCCGCAGAAGAGCTTTGATTTGGTGTTGAGCTGACAGTGAACTTCAAGACCAATAATTACCTGGAATTCTTCAGACATTTCAGCATGCCTCCTCATATGCGAGTGCTGCGTTTAAGACGGTCTCTTCATCGTACATTCTTCCCATAATCTGAAGACCAACCGGCATGTTGTGTGCGGTACCGCACGGTACAGAGATGGCAGGGATTCCTGCGATGTTGGCTGGAACTGTTAAGATATCTGCCTGATACATCTGAAGTGGATCTTTGGTTAACTCGCCAAGTTTTGGTGCTACATTCGGCATGGTTGGTCCTGCGAGTAAGTCACACTGGGTTAATGCTTTTGCGAAGTCCTTTGCAATCTGCTGTCTTGCGTGGCGTGCTTTGACATAATACTTTCCGTAGTATCCTGCAGAGAGAGCGAAGGTTCCAAGGATGATTCTTCTGCGGACTTCGTCTCCGAATCCTGCGGTTCTGACCTTGGTGTATGCGTCGTGCCACGGCATGTTGGTGTCTGGTGCGATTTCTCCGTATCTTACACCGTCGAAGCGGTCTAAGTTGGAGGATGCTTCACAGGTACAGGTGACATAGTATGCTGCTAAGGCATACTTCATGGACGGAAGAGATACCTCAACGGTCTTTGCTCCAAGTTCTTCGAGTTTTGCGATTGCGTTTTTGACGGTCTCGGAAACTGCCTCGTCAACACCTTCACCGAAGTATTCTTTTGGAATACCGATTGTTTTTCCTGCGATGTCTGCCTTGAGACCTGCGAAATCATATGGTTTGTTGACTGAGGTGGAGTCTCTTACATCATGGCCTGCGATGACACTGAAGAGTTTTGCAGTGTCTGTGACGTTGTTTGCCATCGGGCCGATCTGTTCGAATGAGTTTGCGTATGCGATTAATCCGAAACGGCTGACGCGTCCGTAGGATGGTTTTAATCCAACGATTCCACACCATGCTGCAGGACATCTGATAGAACCTCCGGTATCAGATCCAAGAGCCATGGGTACAAGTCCTCCGGCAACTGCTGCTGCACTGCCTCCGGAAGAGCCGCCGGTAACACGGGTTGTGTCTCTCGGGTTTAATGCTGCTCCAAATGCACTGTTTTCGGTTGTAGAACCCATTCCGAACTCGTCCATGTTGGTCTTTCCGGCAATGACGGCTCCTGCCTGTTTCAGGAGGGTGACGGCGTGTGCATCGTACGGCGGGATGTAGCCTTTGAGGATTTTGGATGCACAGGTGGTTTCGATGTCTTTTGTGGAGATGTTGTCTTTTACTGCGACACGTACTCCTTTTAAGATTCCATCGCCCTCGCCTGCGATTTCTGCTTCGCTTAAGAATGCGTTGTATATATCTGCCATTTAGACCACCTTTGGTGCACGGATGTATCCGTCTTCAGGGTTGTGAGAGTTCTTTAAGGCATCTTCCTGCGGGAGAGATTCGGTTACTTCATCCTCGCGGAAGACGTTGAAGAGAGTTCTCTCTAAGGAACCTTCAATTTCTAAGGTGTCTAAGATGTCGAAGTATTCTAAGATTGAGTTGAATGAACCGGTAAATGCAGTAAGCTCACTCTGCGGGACGCTTAAGTCTGCAAGACCGGCAATCTGGATTACGTCTTCTTCAGTTATCATAGGTCTGATTCGAAGTTATGGTGTACACGTTTAATTCTTCCGCGTGATAAACCTGACGACATGAGATACTATAATAGTATAGAATACTGTTGAGTATGTGGGTGATTAGTATGGGTCACGCGTAGATATGCGTGTAAAAAAAAGCAGAGAGGGCCTTATGCTCTCTCGCGAATCTCTGAGGTAATCTTCTCGACGAACTCTTCAGCGGTCATAGTTACAGTCTTGCTGTCACGGGTTCTAACAGAAACAGTTCCAGTCTCGACCTCTTTCTCACCGATGATAATCATATACGGAACACGCTCGGTGTACTGAGCCTGACGAATCATGTATCCAATCTTCTCGTTTCTGTTGTCAAGCTCGACACGAACCTTTGCGTCCTTTAACATCTGATAAACCTTCTCTGCATACTCAGCACTCTTCTGAGAGACCTGAAGAACCTTTGCCTGCATCGGAGCAAGCCAGACAGGGAATCTTCCGGCGAAGTGCTCAGTTAAGATACCAATAAAACGCTCGATAGAACCGAAGCAGACGCGGTGAATCATAATCGGTCTTGGTCTCTCGTCGTTCTCATCGACATAGGTTAAGTCGAAGTTAATCGGCATCTGGAAGTCGAGCTGGATAGTACCGCACTGCCAGGTTCTTCCAAGACAGTCTCTTAAGTGGAAGTCAATCTTCGGACCGTAGAATGCACCGTCACCTTCGTTAATGGTGTACGGGAGGTTTAAGGTCTCGAGAGCATTCTTCAGACCGTTGGTTGCTGCTTCCCAGTCCTCATCAGAACCCATGCTGTCTTCAGGTCTTGTGGAGAGCTCAAGGAAGTACTCGAAACCGAACTTGGAGTAAACAGTATCAATGAGATTTACAACGCGTGCAATTTCCTCTGCAATCTGGTCGCGTCTCATGAAGATATGTGCATCATCCTGAGTGAAGGATCTGACACGGAACAGACCGTGCAGAGTACCTTTAAGCTCGTGACGGTGGACAGTTCCAAGTTCTGCAAGGCGCATTGGAAGCTCTCTGTAGCTGTGCGGCTCGCTTGCGTAGATTAAAACACTGCCCGGACAGTTCATCGGCTTAATGCAGAAGTCTTCCTCATCGATGCAGGTTGCATACATATTGTCCTTATAGTGATCCCAGTGACCGCTGGTTTCCCAGAGACAACGATTCATGATAAGCGGAGTGTTGATTTCCTGATATCCGTTTGCCTGGTGGAGATCGCGCCAGTACTCGAGAAGAGAGTTTCTGACAATCATACCATTCGGCATAAAGAACGGGAATCCCGGTGCAACATCCTCGAACATGAACAGCTTCATGTCCTTTCCAATCTTTCTGTGGTCGCGGCGCTCGGCCTCTTCCTGGAGCTTTAAGAACTCTTCAAGTTCCTTTGCGGACGGGAATGCAGTACCATTGATTCTGGTCAGCATCTTGTTCTTGCTGTCGTTCTTCCAGTATGCTCCGGAAAGTCCGGTGAGCTTGAATGCCTTTAAGGACTGGGTGGAGGTTAAGTGCGGGCCAAGGCACATATCAACATAATCGCCCTGCTCGAAGAAACTAAGCGGCTCGCTCTCGTCTAAATCACCAATGTGCTCAACCTTGTACGGCTCGTTTCTCTCCTCCATGAATTTGAGTGCTTCATCACGCGGGAGAATGAACGGCTTGAGCGGAAGGTTTGCCTTGACAATCTTGCGCATTTCTGCTTCGATTGCCGGAAGGTCAGTATCGGAGAGTTTGACATCGCCTAAATCAACATCATAGTAGAATCCCTTTTCTGTTGCCGGACCGTATGCGAATGCCGCATGCGGGTAAAGATGCTTTACGGCCTGGGCTAAGATGTGGGCTGCAGTATGGCGAATGACATTGAGTTCTTCCTCTTTTGGACACTCGCCGGTTTTTCCGTCGCTGTATATGACTTTCATGTGCGATATTGCTCCTTCTGTGCATCGGAAGGTCGATGCTGTAAGCTCAGAGATTCTTATATATTTGTGATTGCTGAAGGATATTCATTTCGTTTGAGATATCCTTCAAAAAGAAATTATTCAGTCTTCTGAAGAGCTCTTCTCTTCAACCAGTGAAGAAGAACCATAATCAGAATACCGAGAATAAAGAAGATGACACTAAATGTCTCAAGACCTAATGCCGGGAGAGGATTTGAAAGAGTCTCTGCTCCTTTGGAGATTGCATAAAGTGAACCAATCAGAAGACCGATTACAAGATACATAAGCTGCGGTCTGAATTTTGCATAACATACGCGAATGACCTTTGTACAAAGAGCAAGACCAAGGACAGCACCGACACCGAATATACAAAGAGCCGGAATATATGCAAACTCAAGATGTACAACAGATGAGACTGCTGAAATCAGCGGAACATACAGCCCGAAGATTAAGAGAAGCGTTGAGCCGGAAATTCCCGGGATAATCATAACAGACACAGCCAGAGCTCCTGCAATGAAGAGAAGTAGAGCTAAGGAAAGATTCAGCGCAGTCAAATCAACAGCCCCGAATGATGAGTTTAGATGAACCATTAAAGGGACAAGTGCCGCACCAAGTATTGTAAATATAATCCACTGGTATTTTCCTTTCAGAGCCTCTTTTTCCTCGACTATAACTATTGGAATAGCAAGAAGAGTGAGACCTAAGAATAACGAACTCAGTTCATAGATATAGACATCAAAGAGCTCGGATAGAAGCATTGCACAGACTACAAAACCTCCTGCCCATCCGCATCCAAGTTTAATCAAAAACGGCAAAGATGCAATCTTCTTTTCCAGAGGGCCTAAGAGAAAGTCATTTACTGATGTTACAAACTTCTCATAAAACCCTAAAAGAAAGGCTATAGTTCCGCCTGATACTCCTGGAACACTGTCGGCTACAGCCATACAGATTCCGCGCAGTACGTCAGAAAAAATCATACTCCATTATTTGCTGTTGGAGAATTAAAGAGTGATGAAAAAAAGGGATTACTGGGTTGCCCAGAGTCCGTGTTTATTACAGTATTCGTATGCTTTTCCGCCTGCTGCATTGGTCTTGATGATCATCTCAGGAGCCTCTCCCGGAGCTAAGAACTTGCGGTAGGTAATTCCATCATCTGCAACGAAGGTGATCCACTGGATGTAGTGGTCTGCGTCCATCGGGTGGGTAACAGAGCCGACGGTAATCTTGAATCCGTCTGCGGTCTTTTCGACTGCCGGAACATGCTTTTCTACTGCTGCATCAGTGGTGTTTGGAACAAGCTCAACCATCTCTGCTCCGCAGCATTCGATATCAGGTGCTGCTGCGTTTAATACAAAAACGATGTTTCCACATGCTTCACATTTGTATGCCTTGTGTGATTTTGCCATACATTACTTTAGGAGAAGGTAAAATAAATAGATTCGTATATAGGTAACAGTGGAAAAAAAGAGAGATTTATTCATCAGTCTTTGCGATGTCGCAAAGTCTCTCTACGCCGCCGACAGATTCAATGACATCTGCTGCTGCCTTTGGAACATACTTTTTCCAGTCGTCCCCGTCAAGCATTTTCTGTCTGATAGCTGTTCCAGAAAGAGACTCTCTCTGATACATCGGAGGTGACTCAACAGGAATTCCTGCCTCGTCAAAGAGACGTATTACAAGCGGATTTGATGTATAGACAGCATCAAACGGTGGAACCATTGACCTGACATGAGATACCCAGAGAGCATTTCTCTTGATATCCTCAAGCGGGATAATGTAGAGCGGAATCTTTGCATCAGATAAGGCACGCCGAATCATCAAAACACGCTCACCTGCAGTGAAAGGATGGCGAAGGTCATGACTCATCTGAGCACTTCCAATACCAATAATTAACTCGTCAACCTCTTCGCAAAGTCCGTCGATTACTGCCTTGTGACCGTTATGGAACGGCTGAAATCTTCCGACATAGAGTCCGCGCTTCATTTTGTATTCCTCGCTTCTGCAATTAAAGCAGCAGTTCTAGCCGCAAACGCCCCGGCGGTAAATCCTGCATCAATATTTACAACAGTAATAACCGCACATGACTGAAGCATTGATGCCAGAGCCGCCTGACCATGACCCATGTAACCATATCCGGTAGAGACCGGAACTCCGATTACCGGTTTGTCAACTAATCCTGCAACAACTGAAGGAAGAGTTCCTTCTCTTCCTGCACAGACGACATAAACATCAGCACCTGAAACCTTCTCAAGTGCAGGGAAAAGCCTGTGAATTCCGGCAACTCCGACATCGTAGGCTGTAACAACCTCTGCACCCATCTCCTCAGCGATTGCCCGGGCTTCTTCTGCGACACGGATATCAGAAGTTCCGGCAGTAAGCACTGCAACCTTTCCTCCAGACGGCTTTGGAATTGTACCGTCAGTTAAAATCAGAATATTTCCAGCCTCGCGAAACTCTGCTTCCACTCCATCAGGCAGTGCCGCACAGACAGCTTTGGTCTGCTCTGCTGTGATACGTGATGCAACACATCTTCCTGCGGCTTTTACAAAGTTGTGCATAATCTGCACAAGAGAGTCAGTATCCTTTCCTTCGGCTAAAACAATCTCCGGCATCCCGCATCTTGAAGCACGCTCAAGATCGAGATTTGCAACGTCCCCTACCTTTGAAACGGCCGGTTTCGAAAGAAGAGATTCAGCCTCATCTACAGAAAGGCTTCCATCTGCTACTGCGCGGAGAATATCTGCTTTGTCCATAATTATTCCTTTAATGCGGCATCAAGCGCGTTTGTCTTCTCGCTCTTGTGAAGCTTATCTGCCCACGGAAGTTCTCTGACAGAAGACGAAGCCTTTGCCATCTCAAAGAATGCCTTTGCTTCCTCAATCTGTCCCATCTTTAAGAGGTCGTAAGCAATACCTGCCCATGCATCAGCGTGGACGCTTCTAAGCTCCAGGGCTTTGCTGTAATAGTGAATCGACTCCTCGAAAAGTTCCAGACGGGTTAAGACATCTGCCTGCATCATAAGGAATGCAAAGTCCTCGGAATCGAAAGCAGCGGCCTTTGCAAACTCGAGCAGACCTTCCTCTGTCTTTTTCTGCATAACAAGGACAGCACCGATTCTTAAATGAGTCTCAGCAGTCTCTTCTAACTCAAGAGACTTACGGAGTGCATATTCAGCATCCGCCCAGAGAGATAAGCGTGCCTTTGTATCGGCATACATAAGCCAATCTTTGGCACCCGGATTTGACTGAACAATTTTTTCGCGCAGTTCCATCTCGCGTGCGAGAGCTGATGCGGCATCAGCAGGACGGCCTAAGGCTTCATAGACCTTAACCATTCTGTGCTGGAAAACAGGGTCTTCCGGGTTGTCTGCGGCAAGAAGAGAGTAGAGGACAAGTGCTTCGTCATACTTTCCCATCTTGCCAAGCATATCACCAACACGAATGTTACAGCGCGGATTGCCTGAGATTTTGGAAGCCTTTTCGAAGAGAAGCTTTGCTTCTTCGAACTGGTGAAGCTCAGCCAATGCATCTCCAAGCAGGTTGATGTATTTTGGATTCTCCGGCTCTAAATCATATGCAGCGGCATATGCATCTCCGGATTCGTAGAGTTTCTGCTGTTTTAAAAGAACATATCCAAGGTCAGCCCATGCAGATGCATCGGTTTCGTTATCCTTAAGATATTCGCGGAAGAGGTTTTCTGCGGCTTCATATTCACGGGATGCCGCTTTTTCCTGCGCATTTGTTAAGAGTGCGACAGACATTATACTGTATCATTTGGTGTGGAAGATGATTAATGGTGCTGACTGAAACCTATGAGTTTTACGCTTTTGAAAATAATTCATACTGTCTGTTTTAAATCCTTCAAAATCCAATTACTACTAACACATGGCAAGTCCCGCACAAAATATGAATAAAACAGCAGGAAAGTATCACGCAGTCCGCAGACGTAAGATGTCTGTGATAATTATTCTCGCTGTTTTACTTGTTCTTTCGATGATTCTGGCTCTTGGAATCGGTTCTGTGTTTATTCCGCCGACAGAAGTCATGGCATCTTTACTGAACGCGCTTTTCCCGGGACTTATCAACTCTCCTGATGGTACGGCAGATATCATTCTAAACTTTAGAATGCCGCGTATCCTTCTTGCTGTATTAACCGGTGTTGCTCTCGCCGCAGCAGGAGCTGTGATGCAGGGACTTCTTCGAAACCCGCTTGTATCCCCGTTCACATTAGGACTTTCATCTGCCGCATCATTTGGTGCTGCTCTCATGATTGTTTTAGGACCTGCCATTTTTGGAGCATTTTTTGCAGGCTCTGTTGTATTTCTCGGATTAGAGTTCACCACAAAATCCCTGATGCTTATTCTCTCTGCATTCCTGTTTGGATGGCTCAGTGTGGTTCTGGTCTACTTCATATCCCGCGCACGCCAGACCTCGCAGGCAATAATGATTCTCGCAGGCGTTGTTATAGGATACTTATTCCAGGCGGGACTTTTAGCTCTCAAATATGTATCAAACGATGATGCTCTTCGTGAGATTGTAACCTGGATGATGGGAGGTATGTGGGGAGCTACCTGGCAGACCATCTTCATCTTAACGCCGGTTGTTCTCATCTGCTTCTTACTCATTGAACGCAGAGCATGGGACTTAAACACTTTATCAAGCGGAGATGATGTTGCAAGAAACTTAGGCATCAATGTTGACCGGTTTAGAATCACAGGCCTCTTAATTGTGAGCTTTGCCGCATCCGCGTGTCTTGCATTTACCGGAATCATTGGTTTTGTAGGCCTCATGGCTCCGCACATCTGCCGGATGCTTATTGGAAACGACTACAGATATCTTCTTCCGGCATCCGCATTAATGGGAGCTCTTATTCTCCTTGTTTCTGACACCGTTGCCCGCGTCATCTTAGCACCGGTTGAAATTCCGGTTGGAGTTATCATGTACGTACTTGGAGGTATTTTCTTCCTCTTCTTAATCACCAGAGGACACGGGAGGTATCTCTCATGAAAATCTCTGTTGAGCATCTGACGCAGAAGTACGGAGAACATGTTGTCTTCGAGGATGTAAGTTTTACAACAGAGTCTGGAAAAGTCACTGCTCTTCTTGGTCCGAATGGTTCAGGGAAATCCACTCTGATTAAGACAATCGCAGATATTCTGCCAATGAAGGGTGGAAGAATCCTTGTAAACGACACAGACATTACAACTGTTTCGAAGGCTGAACGTGCAAAGATGATAGGATATGTTCCGCAGTACTTCCATTACACATCCTTTACATCTGTTCTTGATACGGTATTAATAGGGCGCAGGCCTTACATGAGCTGGTCTGTATCTGACGAGGATTTGGAGGCAGTTGATGCCGCTTTATCTACAATGCACATTGAAGAACTGGCAGACCGCTTTGTAAACGAACTATCAGGAGGTCAGCGTCAGAGGGTTTTCATTGCCAGAGCCCTTGCCCAGAACCCGGAGTTTTTCCTATTCGACGAGCCGACAAGTTCACTCGATCTTCGTCATCAGTTAGAGACATTAGCTGTTATGCAGGATGTAGTCCACAAAAACAACTCAGGAATGATTGTTGCCCTCCATGACCTTAACTTAGCACTTCGCTATGCAGACCATGTTGTTCTCTTAAAGGACGGGGCAATCTATGCAAATGGAAAACCTGAGGATGTGCTCACAGCAGAAGCTGTCAGAGACGTTTATGGTGTCGAGTCAGAGGTTGTGGAGAAGGAGACAGGAAGGTTTATTCTATCATACGAACCATCATATTAGTATGAAGAAATTATTCTGGACAGTCATAGCTGTCGTACTAATCATTATGACAGCAGGCTGTGTTGCCCCGGAGGCTGGCGATATCTCAATTACCAATACTGACGGGACTACTACAGAGATTTTCGGTGACGTTGAAAATATCGTTCTGCTGAACTCCAATGCGGGTGAAGTATTGTATCTTTTAGGAGAAGCCGACAGAGTTGTTGGAATCTCAAAGTCTATCGCAAATAATGCAGGTCAGGTAAAGCTCTATCCGAATTCAAAAATTATCGGAGCATGGAATGAGCCGGATGTTGAGTATCTAATCTCGATGGGTGCAGATGTTGTTCTGGCATACTCTGACTCAAAGCCCAAAAATGCAGAGGTCTTAGCTGCCGCAAATATTCCGGTTGTCTATGTGGACTGCACAAAGCCTGAAACTATGGCATCAGACATCATGGAGATTGGAAAACTCGTGGGAAAACAGGAGCAGGCGGCAGAGATTGCCGAGTACTATAATGAAGTGATGGATGAGGTTCGCTCTGCATCTATGCTTGCTTCAACCCACTATACAGTCTATGCGGAAAGCTACACCGCATGGTACGGACAGGGTACTGATACAGGAATGGGGCAGCTCATCTCATGGACATTTGGGCAGAACATTATGAAAGATGCCGGAGCAAAGAAGCTCTCGGATGAGTGGGTTGTAACATCCAGTCCGGAAATTATTGTAAAACTCGTAAACAGCATGGATAACGCAGATGCTGTCCTGAATGAGATTAAGAACAGAAGAGGATTTGACAGCGTATCAGCAGTCGAGAATAATAAGGTCTGGATTATCAGAAACGACTTAACTTACGGTCCAAGAAGCTGTGCGGCGGCTGTTGCTCTGTTTAAGATGGAATATCCTGGAATCAAGTTCGATTTAACACCTGAAAGTGTGCTTTTAGAGTTTAACAAACGCTTTGGAACAAACTTTGAGACGGATGGAATTACCTATCCGGCCCTCTGATTTTTACAGCATCGGCGTCTGAAGAATAGTTAAAATATCCTGCGGCTTTTCTGCGACAAGTGTTTTTGCAGGAATCTGGAGACCGTATTTTTCCTCGAAGAAGTTTCTATCACCGTATTTTGCATAAACAGGAGTCAATCCAACAGCTAAGGCCGGTTCAATATCGCGTCTGATAGAATCTCCGACAAATACTGCATCGTGTGCCCGGCATTCAAGAAGTGATAAGGCACACTCGAATGGGGCATGGTGAGGCTTTTTGTAGCCGGTCATATCATAACATACCACAACGTCGAAAAACTCTTTTATGCCTGCTACTTCAAGTCTTTTTTCTGCCCCGTAGGTATACGCATCTGTTACCACTCCAAGTTTGTATCCGGCATCCTTTAAGGATGATAGAAGCTCTTTTACTCCGTCATACGGCTGAAGATTGGTGTGTTTTGCTGTCTCGTAGGCTTCCTGAGCTGCGAAGTACTTTTCGACCGAGAAACAGTCGTGCGCAATCATGAAGTCCTGAAGATTCATGTGGTCTTCTACATGATACTTCCATCTAAGGTAGTAACTGAAAAGCTCCTCTGCTGTTCCAACCCCAAGGTACTCAACAGCCGCGGCACTTCCGCGCTCCATGCAGGCGATGAAATCAAACAGCGTATTATCCATGTCGAAGAGAACTGCCTGATAGGGGGAGGAGAGGAGTGTCTGCATACTTATAGATTCTTCCTGAGACAATTTAGACATGTCGAAGTTAGACCCGCTGTAATTATAATCTGAGACGACAATATTACTCATCATGACAAGTCAGCCGAACGAAGCCGAATATGAAAAGTTATACCTGGTCTCAAGACTGGTATTCAACGGAGAGATTGATGCAGATAAAGCTTCAGCAAAATTATCCGGAATTATTGGCAGTTCGGATGTATACAACAAAGTGGTCTTTAAGATGTATGCTGGAATGCGCAACGGCCGTGTGTTTCACCAGTCGGGAGGAGATGAAGCGGTTCTCTACTTCCTGAGGCGTATTGCGCATGATGAGGGTGTTGAAGCACTCGAGGCTGCATTAAATGCAGTGTATGGTTATACAGGATTCAAGGGTTCTGTTGGATGCCCTATGCCGGAACTTGAAGATGCCTGCGATGCATTAAAGGTAATACACGGAATTGCTGCACGTGAAAAGCTTGAATAAGGCTGATTTAATTCATCTCTTTTTTGTAATAATTATAATAGCCGCAAGTGCTGTTGATGCAAGTATGATTAAAACCCAGTAAGGAATAGAAAATCCGTTATCTGTTTTCGGTTGAGTTGACGGATGGTTTTGGGTTTCTTTATCTACAGGTCTTTGTATGTCTTCGTTGTTTTCAATTTCTGTTTCGTCTGAAGATATCTCTTTTCCTCCTCCAATGTTTTCTCCAATCTTTAATACTGCTTCATATCCTGCATAATTTTTTACCTGCACTGCAGGAGCTGTTTCTTCAAATGTCTGAGTGACTGACACAGACAGAGTTACAGGAGATTTGGTATTCGGAGTTACGTCGAGCAGAAAAAGTGTTTTATCTCCATTTATTGTCTCTCCCCTCATTGCTCCAGCCCAGATTAGAATCCCTGTATCATCAGAATAGGTCATGCCTGATGCTGATTCTTCGTTGACTGATATTTTAGCAGACGGTGATTTTCCTGTATTTATCAGAAGCTGATAGCCTGATAAATCATCAGCCCCGAATACTTTGACCGGGACCTGTACTGTCTTTCCAACCTCAGCAGAGATTCCTGATGTATCAATCACAAAGGAGCCTGCCTGTACCCCACACG
>ERZ808034.24-NODE-24-length-19205-cov-6.322982_pt1 | contig 19205 bp, 26 predicted proteins | sample MGYA00380188_ERZ808034 | MGnify/ENA primary metagenome ERZ808034 (study PRJEB31490, sample SAMN06133380) | cow dung metagenome | isolation source: M12 | host: cow | place: China: Chengdu | collected 2015-05 ...
TAGAAAAATAAAGTATAATAGAGTTTTCTTTATATACTTTTTTGTCACCCTCTTTTTTAAGAAAAAAAAAAAAAATTATAGTCTTTTCCTTGAAAATAAACAAGTTATCCGATAATAAAAATTCAACGGATAAGCGAAACACAGCCTAATCCGTTGAATCTCAACTTTTAATTTTTTATTTTTTTTCCAAAACCGCCAAAAAATCGTCCCAGTCGTCCACTATCTTTACCGTGTTCGGGAAACGTTCCAGCCACACCAGTTGCAGTGGTGAAGCCCTGCCCTTGCCGTCTGGTCGCTTGAACTCGACGAGGCGGAAACGTCCGTCGGGGTGCAGCATGGAGTAGTCGGGGATGCCTTTCAGCCCGTTGTGTTCATTCTTCCAGCACGTCCAGCCCTGCCGCCGTGCCTCTGCCACGCAACGCTGTTCAAAGTCTTGCTCGGGATGGTTCATGGCTTGAATTGGTTTTTGAAGATAAACGCCGCCCTCGGTGGCGTAGATGTCTTTATTTCGTAAGCCATCCAAGTCCAGCCTCCGACAGCCTTTACGTCAATGATTTTCTTTTCAAGGACGGATGTTGGTATCGCATCCAGCAACTTGCCGTATTTGTATTCAAATCTGCAACCGTCAATGCAGAAGTCTCCCCATTCGTCTTTATACTTGTTTAAGACTTCGCCGACGAAATCGGCGACTATTTCCTTGTAGTCTTCGATGTCGTAGGGCGCGGTGCAATCGCCGCCCTCGCTGTGTGTTTGAATGAATTTCATAGATCAAGTATTGTTTGCTTCGGGTCATCCACGAGGATGTTGATAAGTAGGTTGCCGCCACGGTAGGCGGTTATCATGTAGTCGATTTCCTTTTCAATTTCCTTTGCCTTGCGGAGTGCCAGTCCGTCGCAGTGGGCGAAGTATTCCTTTTGCCACTTGCGCATCTGCTCCACCTTCGTGATGATGGCTTCGGCTTGTTCTAATTTCGTTGTCATAATATCTGAAATTGTTGTTCGTGTTGTTGCCTGCGTTTCATCTGCTCGCTCTCGTTGAAAAGGTCAAGTTGTATGTTTGACTTTATCGCCTCGCAAGCATCCGAATAAAAGCCTTTCTTAATCTCGAAACCATAAGCCTTTCGACCCATGCCAGCCGCAGCGATGAGCGTTGAACCGCTGCCTGCACAAGGGTCAATGATTACATCGTCGGGATCGGTAAACAATTCGATCAATCGACGAAGCAACGGCAAAGGTTTCTGCGTGCTATGTATCTTCGCCATGCCCAATTCACGCGGAAACTCCATGCAGTTGAACACCATCCGACCGTTGCCGTTGAACTTCGGCAATTTGTCACGGTAAAGGATAAGCCCGTATTCGCAATTTCCTACTACACGCATATTGGCTTTGAGGACCTGCGCCGAATAGTTCTTGCGGAAAACGAGGTTGATATAATGGTTAAGCCCGTAACGCTTCGCAAGTTCAATAAGATAAAATTGTTGTTCAAATTCACAAAAAACAATCATGCAAGGGGCTTTCCCTGCATCCTTCGGCTCGGGTCGAAGCATTTGGCTGCAAAAGTGCATAAATTCTGCGGGGCGAAAGTCCTTGTCAGTGTCGAAAAATTCTTCTCCTGCCAACTCGCTTTCGCCATTCTTATTGTCTCCGCCAACATACCAAGACGGGTTGCTTCCGTAGGCATTCTTGCCGATGTTATATGGTATGTCGGTCAATATCAATTGCGCCTTCGGTATGCCGAATTGTTTAAAGTTTTGGAAATGTGAGTTGAAGAGCCCGATGCGGTTGTGCAGCAACCTAAATTCGGGATCTACGGTCTTGATGTCATCTATTGTGTGTTTCATTTTGATAGTTATTTTTGTAAAATTTCGCGTTTAAGACGTTTTCTTTTCAAAGATGATAAATTATATAACTCCAATCCAAAAACGGCTTAAAACCGCCTTAAAATCATTTTTCGTACATAATTCATTGTTTCGTCATCGCAAGGAATTGACCTTGCTCCTTGTCTTTGCGCTCCAACGCCTTCTGCTTGCCGTCCTCGACCGTCTTCGCAGCCGTGAAGATATGAATCTGCACCGCCTTCCGTTGACCTTGACGTGCAAGACGGGCATTGGCTTGCGCGTAATACTCATAGTTATAAGTCAGCGTCGACCATACCAAGATACGCCCGCCAGCCTGCAGATTCAGCCCGTGACCCGCGCTTGCTGGGTGTGCCATCAGCACGCCGTTGAAGTCGCCAGCGTTCCACTTGTCGATTGCGCCCTTCTCGCGGACTTCCATCGTGGCGATGTCGCGCTTCGCCAACATCTCACACAACCATTGACGCTCCGCGCGAAATGCGTAGAACAGCAGCACCGGCTCGGATTCAGCAAGACAGCGTTCGCAGAAGTCGGCGACGGCTTCCAGTTTCGCAGACCGTTCGCCACGGATGACGTGGTCGTAGAATCCTTGCTCCTCGTAGGTGTCGCCCGTGTAGATGAAGCCGTCGCACATCGTCTGCAATTTCATGAACTTGGCGTCTTCCTTGACCGATACGCCGACGCCTTCGATGTTGCAGTCAAGGAAGGCTTCGAGGTTGTCGTAGCGTTCGCGCTCGTCGGGATACAAAGCTACGGGATGCGCCACCACCGACACGGGTGGGATGTCGAGATAGTCCTTGCTGTCGAGCGTGAAGATGTCCGAGTGCCAGCGATACAGCACGTCGGCAAGCGGCACGGTCAGCCGCCATTTATGCCAAGCCATACCCGACCCAGCCATCACGTCCTTGAAGTAACAAGCCCGCCATGAATAGAACGACCTCAAGTTATCAGTCAGCCCAACCGATGCGCATTGCGCGTAGATGTCGATTGCTCCGTTGGCGAGGAATGTTCCCGTCAGCCCAACGCAGCGTGAAGCCTTACGCGCCAACGCGAAGACGCGGCGTGTGCGTTTGGCGTCGATGCATTTGAACGAGGTCAACTCGTCAAGCACCACCAGTTCAAAATCCTTTAACGGCGTGGAGTAGTCCTTTTCTTCGAATAAGTCGCCGAGGTTGTCGCGTCCGATTATCTTGTAAGGGTGTGTCTTGTCTTCCATCTCGGCGCGGCGTTCCTTCGCCGTGCCGTTGACGATGACCATGCTTTCAGCCACAAACCACAAATCCCACTTTTCTGCCTCTTGCTTCCAAACCGTTTCGGCGACGCGCTTCGGGGCAACGATGAGGCACGTCTTCGGGCGCAACTGGTCAATGTAATGCAACACGGCGGCGGTCTTGCCAAGACCCATCCCGACTGACAAGATGCAGCGCGGGTGTGCCATCATGAAGTCGACAGCGCGTTGCTGATAATGATGTAATTTCATTGTTTGCCTCCTTTTGTTTCATAGCAACTTATTTTTGGTCTGATATAGATTTGTGTTGCAACAGCCCAAGATATTCCGTTGATTATTTTTTTAGCGACATCATATCCAATCTCGTGTGTTTCTTCGGTTATAAGATTTCCATCAAGGTCTTTTGTTGGATGCTCTTTTAGATACTCCCATATTCTTCGTTCCAACTCTTTGCGTTTACAGAGGTGCTCATCAAATATGGTTTGTTGTTCTTTTGTCAGTTTCGGACTTTGTTCAATGAGTTTTTTGAACATTTGTTTGTTTTCTTCGGTCGTCTTGAACGAAAAAGATATCGATGTGTTTCTTCTAATCTGTATATTCATTTCTTACTTACTTTTGTTTTTGACAAGCATTTATCACGCCAATCAAGTTGTTCTTGTGTCTTGTACTCAAAATTAGGGCATTGCGTCGCGCCCGTCATAATCAATGCAACGGGGAATAAAATTCCGTGCTTACAGTTTTGCCCGTATTCGTTTGCAAAACGGCATTCTCCGCAATGATATAAATCGTTAATGTTCATTTCTCGCCTCCTTCCGTGTCAATCCATTGGCGGGCTTCCGTCAAGCCAGCCTCGTTTTTGTTCTCGCAGTTATGCACCGTCATCCATTCTTGGCGGTAGTCATCCCGCGTGACAGCCTCTTGCACCGAAAAACGACCTTCCATGTCGCAGACGATGCGGTATTTCTTTTGCTTTTCCATTGTGTTGTGTTTTAATCGGTTAATATGGACATTCTTGCCCGTTGTCGTATAAGGGTCTAATATTGTCGTTTACTTGCGTCATCATCATCGCGGCTTGCTGGCGCAATAGGTCAAGCCGCCAATATTTGTATCCGTTCCAGCGTTCCCCGAAGACATCCGTAACGGCTTGCTCAATCTCACGGCGGTGACCGCTCACGGCGTAGCCTTCCGTGCTGGCGAAATGGTCTACGAAGAACTTGAGCGTCACTTGGTTGTCGGGGCTGGTCGCGCTCTTGCCATCGATCATATTGAGCAACTTGTTCAAGAACTCGGGCTTCCGCATTTCGATGGCATACTCCGTCGAAAGCGTCTGCCGTTCGCCTTCCTCGTCGCTGTATGCGGCAATCTGCTCCGACCATTCCTGCCAGCCCAAGCCCTCGCGCGGCGTGCTGTTCAGCACGAAGTCACGCCATAAGTCGTGAATGGCTGGGAAGTCCAATGCCTCGGTCGGCTGGGTCTTGAACTCCACCGAAAGGAAGCGTCTATCGTTCCAGTCCTTAATGAAGGTCTTCAACGGCTCGTTGCTGGTGGCAACGTAATTCGGGAAACCCGTCCATTGGAACTCCTGCCCGTAAGGCAGACGAGCCGACCCACCCGACGAGGTCAAGAAACGCTTGAAGTCATGGTACGTCTTTCCCATGTCGGCATAGAAGCATTCGTCCATCATGCAGCAATAGCAAGACGCAATCTTCGGTACTTTGAAGCCGCCAATCTGCATCTCGTTCGCCAGCGTGGTTGTATAGTCGGGGTCGGTGCTTTGCCAGTCATCCGAGCCGTTGAGCGTGGCGACCAGCATCTTGGCGCAGGTGGTCTTGCCCGTCTTCTTGGTCTTGCCCCAAATGTAAAGCATCCGGCGCAACGATGGCGGGAAGTTGTCCCGCGCCTTGACCATCTCCACGAAGAAACGTAATTTCTCGATGTCGGTGTAGTCAAGCCCGTAGACCTGCATGATGCGGAACGCCACGGCGTTGAGTCGTTCGGCATCGGGTGTCACGCTGAACATCCTTTCAAAGCGTTCACGTTTGATGCGCGGTGCAAAGAACTTGTGCCAAAGGTCGCCCGACAGCGTGACTGCAAGTTTGTCCAGCCGTCCTTCGTTGACGAGCAACTTTTCAGCCTTGATGTATAGCATTGATAACATCGGGTCGTTGTCGCGCTTCTTCTTGTTGCTCATAAACGGGTCGCCGTAGATTGTATAGTGCAGGTCGATAACGGCGCGTTGTATCTCCTCGCGGCTCTCGAAATCGAAGCCTTCAAGGAATGTCGCCAGCGTCCCCAACTGCAAAACGTGTTCATAGTACGCCTTCACCATCCCGCACGGCTCGCCGTTCTTCGGCAGTCTTGACAATTCAGCGAATTTCGTCATGGTATTCTCTCCTATGTTGCGAATCAATCAACCACCATTCGTAAAGGTCGAGAATGTCGTAGCCAGCCGCAACGTGTTCGTTCGCTGGCAAGCATTCCTCGTTGACAGCCCAGCCCTTGGGCATTGCGATCTGCCTCCATTTCAAATACATCCCGTTGTCGGGAAACAGCGTCACGTCGCGCCCTTCAAGGACTTTCGTTTTTTCGGCGTTCTGCAAACCGCAAGAGCCTCCCGTCGCCAGCCAAACGTATTCGGGTCGGATGGCGGACATTAGCAACGCGGTCTTCTCGCTCTCCACGATGGCAACGGACGCGTCGGGTCGTTCCCCTAATAGATGTTCGCCGAAGAAGCATTGCTTCAAGGTGTCGCCCGTGAATAAGTCCTTGTAACGCTTGTCCTTGTGTAGCCATCGAACTGGCAAGCCATCCTTGACGCGGTGACCGTCCTTGTAGCGGATAATCTTGCCAGCACGGACAACTCCGTCGCAGTCCATCTGCAAGAAGATGCAGCCGCCATCGTAAGCCGTTGCTATATGGTAACGCCTCGCGGCTTCATTGGACTTCTCTCCACCGACGAGCCAGTCGGCATACGGTTTGAGACTGTTTTTCGCTCCGCGTGTCGGCTCTATCCTTGCCACCATCCGCATCGGCGTCTCGGGCTTCTTTGGTTTCGGGTCTTGGATGACTGGGTTGCCGTTGGGCTTCATCCAGTAGCCGCAACTATTCTCGCGGTCACAACGTCCCCATTCGGGATTGACGATGGTCTCGTTGTCTTCAGTCAAGACATACGGCACGAAGCGACGCTTTCCGCAGTTGGGGCAGATTTCCTTCCGACCGCTTCTCCGTAGTTGGTATTTATAAGTCTCCATGTCTTCTTGTGCGTTTACGTTGGTATTCTCGTTGATAAGCGCGGTAAGCCTCGCGGTGGCGTTCTTGCCAGTCTTTGACCTGCGACATCCTTTCCTCGCGGTGTTCGCGGTAGTATCGGCGGAAATATTCGCGGCGTTGACGGCGGCGGCGTTCAAGACTTTCAACGCGCTCCTCTGGTGTCAGTCTTCTGCGCGGCATTGCTTTATCTCCTTTCGTAAGGCTTTGAAGATGGTGTAACTTATTGCCGCCGTCCCGATGTGCCACCACGCGCCACCGAAGATGCCGACCAGCGCGGCAATGAACAAGGCGAAGAACAAGACTGCGAAGATAGTGTCGATTGTGATTTGAGTTTTCATCGTTATAAGTATTTGATTAGTAATTTATTGCTTCTTGTTTATTGATGAAGAAATGGATGCCGTGCGAACATTCGTCCCATCTATTCTCATCGAATGAATCGGGAAATACCATTTCGCCGACTACATATTGTGTTACGGTATAGTTGAGATTGGTAATTGATTCAATATGATTGCTTCCGTCAAGGTCAGTGATTTCCAAGACTTTAGCCTTGTCGCATCTACATTTGTGCGATGTTGCCGAAGAGCGTCTTGCATCTGATGGGATGAGTAATTGAACAAGTTTTCCAGACACTTTCTTCCAACCAATAAATTCTCCATCCGACGGGCAAGCAAATGGGATAAAAGGTATGTTCTTTGCGTCACCGAGGTTTGCGCCACCGAGGTTTGCGCCACGGAGGTATACGTCACCGAGGTTTGCGCCACGGAGGTTTGCGCAACGGAGGTATGCGCCACCGAGGTTTGCGCCACCGAGGTTTGCGCCACCGAGGTTTGCGCCACCGAGGTTTGCGTCACGGAGGTCTGCGCCACCGAGGTTTGCGCCACAGAGGTCTGCGCCATTTGCAATGGCATTGATGACGCAATCTTTCATCGTATTCGAATCATCTTCAAAGATTATCTTATTAGCTATTTTTCTTGTTATTTTCATCTTGTTTTCGTTTTAAGCGGTTTTTATTTCTCGGTTGATAAATTCTATTACTTTCGGATAAAAACGCGGCAGAGGGCGCGAAAATTCGTTTCCCACGCCCTTGCCTCGTCATCGGATTACATGGGCGGCTCAAAACCAGCCAGCGGTTCAAGCGGTGCTTCCCAGTCATCCGTCGTCGTCGGTGCTGGCGTCCCGCCATCCATCGGCGCGAACGTAATCTCGTCGGCTGGCTTCAACTGCACGGCGTCAGCCCAAAGACCACGCGGTTGCAATTTGGTCGGGTCGCCGTTCAGCACCTTGTACTGGATGCAGCAGTCCCAGCGTTTTCCGTCGAGGTCTGCGTTGGCTGGGCGGTCAATGTGTTTTCCGTCCTTGTCGAAGAAGCGGCAGATGCGACCGACCTTGAAGGTGACATACCAGCGTTTCAGTCCGTTGACTTCCGCCTCGCGGATGTACCCGGCTGCGCCGTTCTTGGCGAACTCTTGCGGATATTCCGCAAAGCCAACATTGAAGGAAATAGTGTCGCCTTCGGGTTTCATTTGACGGTTTTCCTTCGCAACACCTTGGCGAAAGATGCGGCAATCGAAATAGCCACTTACGATTTGTGTTCTAAATGCTTGTGCCATTGTAATTGATTTTTAAGAGGGTTGATAATATGGGGCGGTCAAGCCGCCCCGTTGATTGATTCATTGTTCCTTGTCGACCATGCCTTGCACTCCCTTCGCCTTGCGTAAGAAAGCAACGGCTTCGTCTTTGACTTGTTGGATAAATTCGTCGGCTTTCTCATATCTCCACGGTGCGAACGTGTAGTCCAAAGAAACGCTGCCGACCATTTCCCGCACTTCATCGGACGCGAATCCGTTGCCGATGCAAATCCACGTTTCGACGCTGACGTGGTTATGCCAGCGTGCGACATTGACGCAATAGACGACGCATGGTGTCTTTGCGAAAGTCTCGGTCATGTGTTCATACAATTCGTCCGCCATCTTCATGGCTTGGCTGTAATAGCCTTTCATTTGCTGTTTATCCATTGTTGTGTTGTTTTAATTGGTTTGACTTATTTTGTTGTTTGACGTTGCAAATTTACAACCTTTTTTCATACTGGCAAGCGTTTTTTTTTCAAAATTTTTCGATATATCGCCTAACTTGCTGATTTTCACAAAGAAAAAATTTCCACTATTTTAGTCTCGTGTCGTACCTTTCGCCCAAATCCACACCCAACTCGGCGGCTTTCGCCTCCATCATCCGTATGTTCGCCCACGGATTGCAGTGTATTTCCTTGTGGCAATCGTGGCACAACGCCACGCAGTTGCGGCAGTCGTCCCAAAGTTCGGGAAAGCGTGCGACGGGCAATATGTGGTGCAACTCCAGCCGCTCCGACACCTTGCCGCACATCGGGCAGCGGTCACCTTGTGCAGCCCTTATCTCATGTCGTATGTTTTTCATCCGATAGGTGCTGTCGATATTGTCACGGTCACCTGACTTTCGGCTGTTGCGCTTCTTGACGGGTACATTTGACAGCGTCAGCCACAGCCCTGCAATTCGTATTGATTTCTTCCAACTCATGTCATTACTCCTTTATTCCAAGTTTATGGCGCAGCACGGCGGCGTGGTTTTGCAACCAGCCGGTCCGATGGTGGCGTTCCTCAAATGTTATCTCGCCAGCGTCGCAAAGGTCGTAAGCCTCTTGTATCTTGGCTTCGGTGTCAAGTAGGTCTTGCCGCCATTGCTCACGCTCGGACATCTTCTCGTTGTCGCGCACCTTTGACAACTGGTATGGCTTGCCGTCCTTGTCGCGGTCTTTGAAATAGCGTACAATTTTGCCGTCGGGCATCCATCCGTCGATCAGCCCGCAAACCTTCTTCGCAACGCTGTTGTAAGCCCCCGTCATCGGGTATGCCGCGTGGAAATCTTTGAGGCTTCCGTAACGCTCGACGATTTCGCCAGCCTCATTCTTGACGATGATTCGCCGCTTTGAAAAGTATCTTGTCATGATAGTTATTTTTGTTGAATTTTAATTCTGCCGCGTTTTCTTTTCCGAGATGATAAATTATATAACTCCGAGCCAAAAACGCGGCAGAACGCCTAAAAATGCCGTTTATTGCTTCAATGTAATCTTGACGCTCGACTTGACCGACGAGATCTTGTAGTACTGGTCATCCTTCAAGGCTGGGAAGTCGGCTTGCGCCTTCTTCGTGTCGAAGGTCTTGCGCGTGGTCGGACTGACATACGAAACCGTGAAACCATCGCCCTTGATATTCAGCACGCCGTGAGCCTCCATCCACGCCAGCAAGGTAGCCTTGTATTCATCGGCGAGTTTCTCCATCTCTTTGAGTTGCACCATCGCTTGCCCGAGACGCTGGCAAGCCACGGCGGTGTCCTCGTCCATCTCCGACACCGTCACCTCGGTGGTGTCATAGTTGTCGAATACACCTTCTTCAATGGCTTGGTCAAGTACGGCGATGCCGTGCTTCAACCATCCGATGAACTCATCGTCACGGTCGACAAAGAATGGCAGCACCCCGACGACATCGAATGGCAATACCGTTCCCCAGCCGTGGTAAAGCGTCACTTTGTCAGCACCGAGCATATAATACCATTGCAGTTGCGCGAAATAGTCCTCGTAGACCTTCATCGTCTCGTCTTGGCTGAACTTGCATTCAACGACGGCGTTTGTCGCTTCGTCATAGAAGTCGGCGTGGGCAAAGACCTTGAAATGTTTGGCAAAGTCATTACCTTCGATGTACTTCTCGCGTTCCATACCCTTGCAAATGGAATACGCAGCATTTGCGGCATAGTCTTCGAAAAGGTGTCCAGCCTCCGTATAGACATTGCCTCCGAAGTCATCGGCTTCCATCTTGCCCAGCGCGACAAGGATGCGTTTCTTTTCGGTCGTCGAAAGGCTTTCGATGCCCTTCATACCAATCTTGGCGAACATCTTGGCGTCCGAGCCGCCGAAGCCGTTCGCGTGGCTTCTTTTCAGTTCTTCGTTGTTTCTCATTGTTGTTGATGTTTTGTGGGGCGGTGGTTGACCGCCCCGTTACCTTGATATTAGTTGTTTTCTTGTTTGGTTTCTCCCCAAAGTTTGAAGGCGATGTCATAGCACTTCTGCGCATCGTTGACAGCCTTCTTCGCATAGGTCAGCGTGTAGGCGTGCTGGCGTGGATACTTTCCAGATTTCACGCCTTCGTGGTATTCCTTGGCAACTTCCAACTTGTGGGCGTAGAAGTCGATGCTTTCGGGCATCGAAAGGTCTATCTTGTCCGCCATGCGTTCCCAATACGCCGCCTTGCTTTCATGGGCTTCTGCCTTGTGCATTTCCTCGACCGACTTCCCCATTGCAACCCATGACTTGTCGATGGCGGCGCGGTGGGTTCTCTCGCTGTGGTGTCCTACGAGAATAGGCTGTCCCATCGGTATCCCTGCAACGGCTTTCTCCGACCGTTCAAAGGCTTCATCGGAACGTTGGCGGGCTTTGTCAGCCCATTCCTCGTACCGTTCAGCCTTCGCCCTCGCCCTTTCTTGGTGGTCGTATCCGTCGGAACGGGTAATTGAATAAAGATAACAACCGTCTTTCATTCCTAAGAAGTTCCAGACGATGCACTCGTTTTCGTTTCCGTTCTTGGTGGTGAGGATGATTTCCTCGCCTTTTTCGTGCTTCTCGCTGCACTTTGCGACCCATACATTCGGGCAATACTTTGTGTAAGTGTTCATTGTTATAGATTTTAATTGGTTTAAAGTGTTTTTTCTGCGGTCAATATCGGACACATGGAATAATATCCGAGTGGGTAAATGGTTTCCGTGTCAGCCCATTTCGATACGACTTTGTTGATGCGGCAAGTCTTCAACTCGCCACGTTCATCTTGCAGCGTCACCGTGCAGGCTGTTCTCGCAGCTACCGTGTAACGCCATTCGCAATCTTGGTTGCAGGGGCTTTTCATTGCGTAACGCTTTCCGATCTCAAATTTCAACATCTTTCAGCCCTTTCTTTATTTTGAGTAAAACGTTATTTTCAAGCCTCTGCGGAGCTTGCAGGTGCAAGCGTCGTTGCCTTGCGTGTAGGCGCGTTCGAGGAACTTTTCCAGCATCGCTTCGCCGATTAAGGCGATGCAGCCCGAAACGCCGACCAGCGTGTTAATCTTGATGCCTTCATTGTTGATTCCGTTGACCTTGATGCGGAAGTCGCGGTTGATTGTTGATGTCGTGTAAGTCATTGTCGTAAGATTTTAATTGGTTATTTTCTTGTTGTTTGATGCCGCAAATTTACAACCTTTTTTCATACTGGCAAGCGTTTTTTTTCAAAATTTTTCAAAAAGTGTTGTAAATTATTGATTTTCAACGAGAAAAAAAATTGCACTTTTTTTGCCCGATTTCGTTCCGAAAGTTATTTTTTCCGAAAATTCGATTTAAGCCGTTTTCTTTACCGAGCCGATAAATTCTATAACTCAAAACCAAAAACGCCTTAAAACGGCTAAAAACGCGTTTTTCAAGGCAAAATAAAAAAGACCGCCAGCGACGGGGAGAAGCCAGCGGTCTCAAACCAATTAAATCTAACAACATGGGGTAGCGGCGGCGGGATTCGAACCCGCGTCAACTTGGTTATGAGCCAAGACTGGAACCATCTCCAGCCACGCCGCATTGACATCGCAAAGATACAACGCCTTCACGATTGCCGCAAAGTCAAGGAATGAAAATACCTATTTTTTTATTTTTCTTTTTTTTCTTAGAAAAATAAAGTATATAAGAAATGTTCCTATATACTTTTTTCTCCCCTATCAAAAACGAAAAAATAAAAAAATCAAACCGACTGGAATCGCTGTTGCGACACCCTCTGCAAAGTCATCGTCATGACACCATCCGACCAGTTGGCGTCCGTCCATACGAAGGCAGACCCGCGCCACAGCCATGTCGTCGAAGGTTTCAACACGAAGAAGTCAGCCAACTGCACGGCGACACGCACCTGCATCGCTGTGGAGTTTTGCGCAATATCCTCGTAGCCGATAGGGTCGGGCAATTCAATCCTTTGAAGGTAAGTCGAAGACAATTCAGCCAACGCCAGCGTCCACCGCTTCGCCTTGAATTTTGGCGGATTGGTTGAGGCGTCCACGTCTTCAATGAGAACGCCGTTTGTCCCGACATTGCCTTCCGAGAATTTCGATTGCACTTCTTTCGTCTCTTTCAGTTGCTCGTTGTCGGCTTCATATTCAGTTGTCAACGGCTCGATGACGTAATCCTCGGAATCAAACGAAGTAACGGCTTTTCGTGTGCCGTTGCCCCATGCTTCAACCAGACGCACCACGCTGTCAATAGACAACACGCGTTCCAATGTCTTGAAGTCATTGCCGTAACTGCCATCGACGATGTCAACGCCGTTTTCGCCGTCCACGACCAATTCCAAGCCAGTCGCAACACATACGCTTTTCAAGAACTCAAAGACGGTCATGTCGGGCATATTGTTTCGGATATACCACACTTCGCCCAGTGTGAGGTCGCCGTCACGCTCCATCGTTACGGTCGCCGTGATATTCGGAATGTCGGTTGTCTGCCATCCGATGTACGGCAACGGGTCGCCAGCTGGACGCGAGGCGAGGAAAAACACCGTGCCCTTCTTAATCGTGAATGTCGCACCATTTAATTCTTGAAGATTCCAAGCAGCAATTGGAGGATGTGATGCTATGTTGGCACATTTACGCAGCCGCGAGTTCCATTGTATGAGATATGTATAGTTTGGAATGGTGTTCGGAAATGTGGCTTTCAAGTCTTGCTTTGCTCGGAAAGCCTTTGCAGCCACGCTACCGCCACCGACCAACGCGCCGAACACGTTTGCCCCTGCCCATTCCAAGTCGATGTCGACGACTTCGATGTAGTCCTGCGTCTGCGAGAAACTGAAATTGTTGTACGCCGTCTGCGTCAACGTCACCTCGTCACGGTTGCCGCCCTTCATGCTTCCCGACACCATCCACAACTCCTTCGGTACGGATAACGTATGCGGGATGCCTAAATTCGTCAATATATCGTCAATGAAGAAAAAGACATTGACCGATGGGACGAGTTGCCACGGCGATGAAATCGAAACCCCGTTTTCGTATCTTACAATTAGATTTCCCAATGTCGGGTCTGCTGAATCGGCATCAACGACAACGCTGCTTGCGCCCCACATGACACCCTTGTCCCATGAACATTGGCATTCGGACAACTTCTTGCCCTGCAACGCCTCAATCCAATCGGCATTGCCGATGGAAAAGACGCAAGTGAAGGCATCCGATGTGAAGCCCGTGATCATGATAGTGCCGTTCTTCACGCCGCCGTCATAGACCATCTGCGCGGGAAACACCTTGCGCAACATCGTCCCTTGTTCGGCTGCATCATCGCCGAAATCCAACAATTGCCGGTTGTAGTCGGTCGTCGGCACGGAGAACTCCGTCGAGCGTCCGAGCGATATTTCAGCGAAACGAAAGAACGGGTTTTCAGCCTTGAAAGCCACACCCGACGGGTCGGCGATGTCAAGGAAACCATATCCAATGATGTTAAAGCGTACCATAATGACGTAGTTTGATTGTGAACTCAAAATCAAAGAAGCCAACGCCTTCGGGCGTTTCCATTTCATCGGCTTCGATGAAGACGGCGGTCTGCTCGGATGCCATCTCGTCGTCAAAACTCAAAAACGTAGGTTGAATAACGGCGTGCGCATCGGTGGCTTGAAGCAAGTCCATGTAATACCAATAGCCGTAATTCGTCAGCCCTGCGAGGCGGCAACGTACTGCATTGTATTGGTTTTTGTCAACCAAATATCCGTCGCCAGCCGAAACGATAGACACTGCCTTGTCCGTTCCCTTGATATAGGAAACGATGGGGAAATAATGCTGACGCACCGCACCCGTCTGCGACGTCCAACGCACACAAACGAGGTCGGCACACTCGGAAGGCTTGTCAAGATGCCAGCGTTTTATTTCGTCGTTATCCTTGCCAGCCGCTATCATCATCATGTCGGCTGCATACGGGACTACGATTTCGTTGTCGCGGTTGCCCGACGGCGTAATGGTAGCAAAAACGCCGCCAGTACCAGCCGACCACACGGCGTTGTTGTCAATGCCGTGGTAATTGCTTTCGACTATAATGCCAAACCCAGCCACGCCGCTGAAATGGTCGGGGTTGATGATGACGTTTGGCGGCAAGACGACATGATGTTCACGCTCCCAATACAACGTCGGTGCGTCCTTGTTAACGGGCGCAAAGGCATCCATATACGAAACGCCTTCCATGATGTCAAGCGAGAACGTGAGCAAGTCAACGGCGGAACTTCCACCGACCTCGCGCAACGCTATCGTGATTGATACGTTTGCTTCGTTTTTGAGCCGTCGCAAAAAGTTGCGCAACGGCAATTGAAGGACGCCGTTTGGATCGGTGTAATAATAGACGACTGACGTGTATCCGCCCGTGTAATTGAATACGATTCCGAAAATAGATAATTTCTGCTGGTCGAGGCGTTCAAGCCTCAACATCGTCTTTGAACGGTCATAGCATATTGCGCCGCCAGTCCCGTTGTCGTCGCCTTGCAACGTGGCGTCAAAGTCAAGATTGGTTGAATGGAAAGTTATCATTTTTACTGCAATTTTGAGGCATCGTCAAGCGTGACGACGCGGTTACTGAATTTTTGAAACTCGGAATAAACCAGCACGGGCGCGGGCATTGACTGCAAAACCTCTGCGAGTTCAGCCGTCAAATTGGTGGATGCTCCGCCGTTGGCGATGTCGTACAAACGTTTCTGCTGGTCGGCATCCAGCACCAACTCGCCACTCCTTCCCGTCATCAACACGTTGTCGCTTCCACGGGTCGCTCCCGTGAACTTGCCACCGATTACGCCGCCATGTTCGTGCGCTTCTGCGACGAGTGCCTTGGCTTGTGCTATTGCTGCAAGTATAGCCGCCATCATGGTCGCCATCGCTGGTATCGCGGCAGGGAAACCGACGTCGACAGCCGAGGCGACGCCCTTTGCGATTGCCGCGCCAGCGTTAACACCTATTTGGATACCAGCCCACGCCTTCGCCTTCTTTGCCGCCTTTTCGCGTTCTTCTTCCGTCTTGCTCTCATCATTTGCCATTGACTGATACATCGCTGACAATGAACTGAAAGAAGATTCCAACGCGCTGCTGGTTTCTTGGATTGCTTGTGCGTTTTCAGCGTAAGTTTGGGCAAAGTTGTAAAGAGGATTTGATTGTCTTTCGAGTTTGTCTGCAAAATCGTTGAAATCAACATCTTGCAATATTTCTTGCGCGAATTTTTGGGCATCCTTCAATGAGTTTAATTTCTTACCCAATTCATCAACGGCTTTTGTCGTCTTGTCGAAGTCCTCCTGCCATTCTCGCGCAAGTACGTCATTCAAACTTATAGTTTTCGTTGTTTTAACAAGTTCTTTATTTGCTTCGCGTACCGCCTTGACTTCTGCTTTCCAGCGTTCGTTCGCAGCCCGTGCCGCTTCAATCTGCCTTTGTCTCGCAGCATCGTCCTCACGCTTGCGTTCCACATCCTGCCGCGTCCTTTCGTTGAAGAACTGGGCACGGCGGTTGTAGAAGTCATCAACGAGGTCGATGTGCTTCTTCTGCTCATCCATGACCGCTTGAAGGTTGTTTATCTCGTTTTGGTAGAATTTTGCGGATTCAATATCGCCTCTTTCCAAAAACTCAAGCCTGCGATTGCTCAAATCGTTCATCATTCGCAGGTTTTCCTCGTATTTCTGCGACCTCAGCCCATATAATTGTATTTCCTTGTCAAGCCTTTTTTCTTCGTCCTTGAATGCCTGCAACCTATTTTCGTACAATGCATCTTCCGCCGTCCTGATTTCCTCGACCGATGCGCCTTGTGCTTTCAGTTTTTCTATGTTGTTCTCAAGGGCATCGGAGACTCTCTTGTTAAGGGCATCGTACCCTTCTTGGAGTTTTTGAATGATGTCGACTTGGTTCTGCAGCTCGATATTGACTTTCTCCAACTCCTCTTTTTGGTCTTTGCTCCCACGTGTAAATGCTGCGATAGCACCAACGACCGTCAAGATGACGCCCGCAAGCCACACATATATGTTGGACTTTGCAACTTTGTTGAACACAACTTGTGCCGCCTCTGCGTCACGGGTTGCAGCCGCGTAAGCCTTTTGAGCCGCAGCCGCCGCAAGTATGCGCAACTTGTTTATGCCCATCATCAACGCGCTTTCCTTCTGCAAGGCGTTCTGCAAGGCTTGCAAGCCCGTTGTGATGGCGATAGCCGACTGCAACTTACGTTGAGCCTCTGCCAACTCCTTCGCCGTCTCGCTGTCCTTGTCGCCCGTCAAGTTCATGATGCCCAGCGCAACGGAAAACGCACCCGCAGCCGCTTGCGCACCAGCCAAAACGGAGTTCAACGCCGACGTATCCGAAGCCATTTGCTTGACTTCGCGCTGGGCGTCTTCCATCGCGTCTTTCATTTGACCCGTCTTTTGCAGCAGTTGCTGGTATTCCTCGGTGTTCGCCTTTCCTTCCATCCTCAACTGCACAAGTTGTTGCGTCATCTCTCGCAACTGGGCGGTGACGGGCTTCATGGCTTCGGGATAGTTGCCGACATTACGCTGCATCCTTCCCGTGTCGCCTTCGAGACCGAGGATTTGGTCGTGCAACGCCTTGATTCTGCCTTGCAACTCCTCGCCCGACTTGCCCATCCTCTCCATGCCCGACATCGAATCGTATTGCTTGTTGAGGTTGGCAAGTTGCGCCCGCAGTTGCACCAGCGAACCTTCTTGGGCTTGCTGCATCTTGATTTCGTTCTGCATCGCCTTCTCGGTCGATGCCATTTGCTGTCGCAACACCTTCTGCTCTTGCGTCAGCGTGATATATGCGTCGGACTGCTCCTCGCCTGCATCCTTCATGGCTTTCAGTGCAGCCGTGTTGATTTCGTATTGCTTCTGCAAGTGTCGTAACGACGCGATGAAGGCATCCAGCCCGACGTCAACGATGATTTGGTTTTCTTCCATAATATATTCGTTTATAAGTAGTTATGTAAATATTCGGTCACGGTCGCCTTGATGTCTTGGCGCATCTTCGCCAGTCCATCGTTGACGACTTCCGTGTAGACATCCTCGGGCAACACATGGCGGAGCGTTCCTTCACGCGCAATCTTGCGTGCTGTCAGGTATGAGAAGCGACGGCGGTCGCCCTCGGTCGGGAACGTCAAGCCCTTGTCGCGTGACCATTGCTCGATGATGTCGGCGAAGCCCAACGGCACTTTGCCGCCAGCGCGACCGACTTCAAGGGTTGCAAGTGGCGCGACATCTTGACCCGTCAGCACCAGCCGCACGCCAGTCTCGTAGCGTTGCACTTGCAGCCCTGCCGATGTCCTTCCGCTTGCATTGATTCCCTTCTCTGCGAGATTCGCTTTTATTTGCTCCATCATGTCAAGGAGCGCGTTTGTAATCTCGTCGACCACTTGGTCATACATTATGCTGTCCGATGCCGTTGCCATTTTGCCCGTTTTTAAGCCGTTTAAGCCGTTTTTATTTTCAAGTTATATAATTTATCATCTTTGCTTCAAAAACGCCTTAAAACGAATTTTCCGCAAAAATAACACTCTTTTTTCGGTTTCCGCAAACAAAAAAGGCTGGGCGGCAACACCGCAACCAGCCTTCTGCTTGTTTTGATGCGGACATTGAGTTGCCGTTGCCCAGCCTCGCCCGTTCTCAATCCTTGACAAGACCACCATACTCCGCACCGGCGTCGAAGCACGGGCAAGCCTTGTTGTCGTAGTCACGATGACCGCTCACCTTCGTGATGGTCGGGAAGCATACCTTCAAGGCTTTGACGAGGTCACGCAACGCGATTTTTTGCTTCTCCGTCCGCGTGTCGCCCGCCTTGTTCTTCGCCACCAGCCCGCCGACGTAGCAGATGCCCACCGTGCCTTCGTTGTGGTTGAGCGTGTGCGCACCTTTGATGTCCAACGGTCTGCCCGCATGGATTGACCCGTCAAGATAGACGAGGTAATGGTAGCCGATGTCCTTCCAGCCATTGTGCTGAACATGGTAACGGCGGACGGCTTCCACCGTCGTCGATTCACTTGGTATCGTTCCCGTGCAATGTACGATGATTTCATTAAGTTTCCTCATATTCGTCTTGTTTTTCCTTGTCCTTGTTCAAGTCTCCTACCGTCAATTCCGTCTGCCCGTGCTTGACCTTCGCGTCCACGCCCTTCTTCAAGGCGACGTGTACCGCTTCCAGCGTGGCGAAGGCGAAAAGGATGCCGCCCGCGGTTAGTATTGATCCATCAATCTCGCCGTGCGGCGGGACGCAGAACCCCGCCACGAACAGCCCGATGGTTATCGTTAGGCACACCCAAAAGGCGGGATTCTTTATCGTTGCGCGTTTGTAGGTCTCCGACATGGTATTGCAGTATTATGGGGCGACCCGAAAGCCGCCCCGTCGTCGTTTACGGAATGGCTTGAATGTAAGAAGCTCTGGCCGACCAATTCTGCGCAGCCTTATAGGCGTCGATGCTTGCGGCTGGCACATAGATAGCGCAATCAGCCTTCAAGCCAGTAATGGTGTTATTGCCTATCGTAGGCGGTGTTACCGCGTGGACGGTCAGCGAGGCGCAGGACGTGTTGTTTTGGAAGACGTTGGCCGAGTTGTTGAGCATTGCAACGTCGTGTGAGGTGATGTGCGTGCAGCCGTTGAACATGCCGTCGTAGCAGTTACTCGCCAACGTGGTGGCGGGCAGGGCGGGGGCTTGTGTCAAGCCCGTGCAACCGCTGAACATGGAGCCGTAGCAGTAATTCGCCAACGTGGTGGCGGGCAGGGTGGGGGCTTGCGTCAGACCCGTGCAACCGTAGAACATGGAGCCGTAGCAGTAATT
>ERZ808034.25-NODE-25-length-19076-cov-4.695984_pt1 | contig 19076 bp, 19 predicted proteins | sample MGYA00380188_ERZ808034 | MGnify/ENA primary metagenome ERZ808034 (study PRJEB31490, sample SAMN06133380) | cow dung metagenome | isolation source: M12 | host: cow | place: China: Chengdu | collected 2015-05 ...
AATTCAAAATTTTATATTTTTTTTATTTTTGAAAAATTATATAGGTTAGACTTGCGTGTATTAAAAGAAATTACTACCTTTGCAAACGATTTATAATAATAACTATTTAAAATATTACAATTATGACTTTTGAAGAAGCAAAAAAGAAGAGTGTATCATGTGTTTATTGCATGGAGTTTCCTAACGGGAAGAAGTACGTTGGCAAGACGAAGAATTTGAGTGACAGAATGCGTTTGTACGAGCGTTTTGATGGTTCGGGCAACAAGTCATTAGCAGATGCGATTAGCGAGTTTGGCTTGGATGCGATTAGTATTCGTGTTCTATTCTCTCTATCTGGTTGTCTTTTAGAGGACAAGGAGTTGTGTTTGAGTCTTATTGAGGTTAAGTATATTCGTGAATTGGGTACTACTGATGCTGACAAGGGTTATAATGTTAGTTTTGGTGGTGAGGTGTTGGGTATTCCTATTGAGTATTTGACTACTGACAAGGATGTCGTCAAGGAGTTTTACAAGCCCAACAAGGTGGTTCTGGAATATGATTTAGAGGGTAGTTTTGTTAAGGAATATGAATCGATGTCGTATTGTGCTTATGTCATGGGTGTTGACGAGGAAGATATTCGTGTTGCCTTAAAGCGCAATACTCCGTTTAGGGGTCTGTGTTATCTTAGGGAGAAACGCTATGGTGTAGTGCCAGAAACTATCGCTGTGGCTAAACCTGTAGTTCGTCACAAGACAAAGGTTATCACTGAGACTGTTTATAAGGAACGTGTGGTTACCAAAACGAGAATTGAGAACCCATGTATTGTCTATGATGCGAGTGGAGCGTTTTGTGGCGAATACCCATCTCTTCATGCGGGTGCGTTGGCTTTAGGGTTGGGCACTAATCTTTCTATGGGTCAATACCGTTGTGGTTATATTGCCTACCAAAAGACTTCGGATGAATATCCTATGGTTATAGAGAGCCGCGATGAGGTTTATGGCTATATTTTGGGCAAGGAGTATCGCCCCAAAGAACAACTTGAATTGTCTCCACGAATGGCGGAGCAGGGAACTATGCGTGTTCGCTCTAAGCACAAAAAACTCAATGTAGAATACCCCATCTACCAATACACCTTAGATGGAGAATTTATAGCCGAGCACTCCTCAATACGCGATGCCTCTTACGACACAGGCATTCCCTATAGCCAAATATATGCTTGTGTCTTAGGTAGGACAAAACGTGCTCACGGTTTTCGTTGGTCTATGGAAGCCCCTAAGAATGACAATGCCGAATAGCATGAACTATATAGGGGTAGGATATTGGTTCTACCCCTTATTTCCTATCTCTTTTGCCCCATATCGCATTTAAGTTGTTTCGGTGGTAGTTTGTACGTCTAAGTGAATTAAAGTGCCTTAGAATGCCTTTATGCTTTGTATAGTTTTGCTATATTGAATAATTGTTGTATCTTTGTGGTGTGAAAGGGTGCTGAACTCTTCACTCTGACTGTTTTTTAGTTGTTAAACATTATTAAAGTTAAAAACACTAACTCTCCGTCGTGATGATGGGGAGTTTTTTTGTGTGCGCATACATAGGTGTAACATTTAGGTATACCCCCTCTAACATTTGGGTATAGGGGGTGTAACAAATAGGTATAGGGTGGGTGTAACATTTAGGTATACCCATCAATAAATATTGTCATTAAATCTAACAATAAATAAAACAATAAAGCTATTTTTGCCAAATAGCGAAAAAAATAATTGTTTATTTTGCATTCTCGTAGAATTGTTATACCTTTGCACTGTGCAATTGGGATAGTTGTGGAGTAGCTACCCAACGACAAGGCGTTATTCGGTGAGCCTTCCCACTTGCATTCTTATATAACCACCGAATATAAAGATTGTCACCGAATGTATGAAGATTGTTTTTTATCGAGCACTATTAACGCAGTGTAGAGAGTTAACTCCTACTGAGCGCGTAATATATTCTTTTCTTATCTCTAAGTCTTTATTATCGTTAGGAGATTTCTTTGACTCCGATGGTTCTTGTATGGATATGTCATCTTTATATGAGTCCATAGAAGATGACAACTGGCTTGAGTTATGTTCTATAACCAACTCTAAGATAGCGCAAGAGTTGTGCATTTCTCGTCAAACGGTCATCCGTTGCGTGTGTAGACTTAAACGATTGGGGTATATATCACACGATAAGTTGTTTGTGGGCGTCGTTTTATTGCGGAGTGGTTATTTTGAGTTACACAATATAGATGTTCTAAATGGGGAGTTGCTTATATTTTATTCATACATAAAGGACAAGTCTAAGAAATATGGTGGTTGTGTTGATACTTACAAAAGCGTATTAGCGGAGCAACTTAATACAACTAAGGTGTCCATCACTAAATTGCTAAACAGGTTGTATGAATTAGGTTTTGCCAAACGTTTAGAAGATGGTACACTAATGATAAAATGATATTATTAGTATTATTGTTTGGATAATACGAATAAAAAACCTATATTTGTGCCATGAAACTACAAGATTGGATAAACGGAGTTTTGGATGACGGCTTGGTATGCGAGCGTTATCGTGACGACTTGGCTAATGCTATGAGCAAGTCCAAGATACTTGATGTGGCATTAGATGTCAATGGTTTTCCTTTCATCATGGAAATGGGCGAAAAGGGCAATCCTTTGCCTTATGAAACCATTTTGACGGACTTGAAGTCATATATTAACGGTAGGTACATTGTTACCAAGAAAGGCGAAAGCGGACGTTCTTACACTACGAGTGCCTATTGTTGTCATAGTGATGTGAATGGCATAGACATTGTTACCACGGCTACTATGTTCTTCGGCTGTGATTTGGACGTGTATGTCAAGGAGAATGACTTTGTGTGCCTTTATTGCGACACAAACACCGTACTGAGGGTACATTGTCCTAAGTCTGCGCGTTGTATTGTGGAAATGTGGGGAAATGCCCAAGTAGAAGTTGTTGATAAGGGAGCGAGAGTAGAGTTCAAAAAGCATTAGAAGAGATGGATGCGCTAAAAGGAAACGGCATAGCGAAGTTCACGCTGACGAACTTTGTTGATGCGAGGGTTATAACCACCTATGATGACGAGAATAACTTGGAAGAGGGTGTGTTTATACCTTTGGACAAGAATAATCTCCACAAAAGCCCTAAAGGTGAGGTTTCTGCCTATGCTTTCGTTACCAAGGCTAACTTTCCGAGTTATGCGGGTTGGACACACTACATGAAGTTAAAGGTACACCCTACGTTCTTGGCTAAATTGAATGCTTTGGGTATGACCACTCCCTATCTTGGCAACCTTAAAGACTCTAATTACATCGTGTACAAGAACAGTTATAAGGAGAAATTTGTAAAAATGAGCGATTATGGCGACAAGTAAATATAAGTTTTACATGGCTGAATGCGATGCCGAATGGAAGGTAAAGAGCAGCACCACAAAAGACCTTGAAAGGGATTTTGACGGTCTTAGATACCAAGAGGCAAAAGGACTGAACCTGACGGGCAAACCGAGGCTATACACTGAAACCTATGCCGATGCCGACAAAGTTAGGGTATATATTCCCGAAAATGTGACATACGAACCTACCACAATTACTTTTTCGTTTGTGTTCTTTGGTGAAAACAGATATAAGACCTACGATGAATTTGTGGCTTGGGTAAGCGGAAAGAGAATGGTATATCATGACGATGCTCGGCACAAGTGGGCATATTTTTATGTTGCCGACAGCATTCAACCTGCGGAAGAGAAATGGCACGCCTCTACCCCCTATCTACGTTTGGAACTAAAGGTCAGCAATGTCTACGGACGCACTTTTGATAGCCAAAAGCAATAATCATATAACACAACTATACAAAATTACTATTATGAAGGAGAAAACTATTGAAGATGTACGTTTGCACTGCTTGGATAATGGTTATACCAAGGAGGCAATGAACCAAATCTGCGCCTACCTTTGTGGCAGGGGCATTAAGGGTCGCAAGGAAATCATCAAGTTCCTTGTTGGCTATGGCACTTACGAGGATTTCTTGGAGTGGTTTGAGAATGACGAGGTAGCAATGTTTGTGGGCGACTACATTCATGCCAAGGATGGTAGCAACTATCAAATCATCAATCTTGGCGACAAGAAGATTGTAGTCATTGACGGTGACGCCAAGGTTAAGGTTATTGCTTACGATGATGTTGTGCGTCCTTGTACCGAAGAAGAGGAGGATTACCTGTACGAGTTGCTTGAAGCCAACGGTCTTTTCTTCTGCCCCGAATGCGAGGCTCTTGAAGCGACAAGCGACCTTGACCCTATTCTTGGCAAGATTGAAGCCCTTGAAGAGGCAAATCCCGAAGATGAGGACATAGCGGGTGTAGTGGAGAAACTGCGCAACCTATGCACATGGTTGGATATTTTGGAAACTGATAAGGAAAACGAACAGCGTATAGTGTCAATCTTGGAAGATTTGGCAATATACATGAATAACAATGAGGAATAACTCACTCTTCATAATTATAAATTTGTTGTTTTTCATGGTTGGCATGTCGGTCATGTACTTTTGCGGGCGACCCACAACAACGGTCAAAAGCAGGGTCGTGACCGACACTGTTTATTACACCAAGACCGACACCATCCATGACACCATTCCTCAATTGGTACGAATAAGTGTAAAAGATACACTTATTGTATACGTCAAGGATAGCATTAAGGTGGAATTGCCTATTGAACAAAAACACTATTCTAAGCCACTTTCTTACGACGTGTGGGTTAGTGGTTACCAACCAAGGTTAGATAGCGTTAGAACGTACGTAAACACCGATTTTAGGACTATTACCGTAGAAACCATAAAGGAAGTGGATAATAAGCGTATGGGTATATACCCATTTGTAGGTGTAAATGCTTGGAATGGACATATTGGTGGCAAGGCAGGTGTCATGCTTACTACCAAGGGCAAGTTTGCGTTTGGTGGCGAAATAGGCATCATGGAAAGCAAGATGTATTATGGAGTGAATGTAGCATATAGAGTAAATTAGCAAAATGGAAAAGTTAAAGAAAGAAAGTTTGATAAAGGCGTTGTCCTTTTGTGGGTTGAGAGACGTTCCCGAAGAGTGGGACAAGGAGAATATCTATCTCCGTGCCTTGGCGTTAGTATCCAAGACCGATGGTTCTGAGAGTTATGTACTTGTAGAGAAAGATGAACGTGGCAACGATAGAATGGTAAAGGATTTTGGTACTGTGTGCGCTATTAACGCCACTATTTCCGTACATCCTTTTTTCTTCTTGGATACACGTTGGTTGCCCGAATTTAAGCCAAAGGGTAAGGGTAAGGCAAGCGCAGATGGCAAGGCAGAGCGCATTGCTTGGTTGGAACGCAACAATGTGTTTATGGACGAAAAGACAGACATTAAGACATTGGACAAGGAAGTATTGTATATTGCCATGCAAAAGGCTTTGGCACAGCATCCATTGGTATAACAATCTAAAAATAACATATATGGAAGAGAACAAAGAAGAGATTAAGGTAATTGACGACAAGGTGTTGCCAATTCCTATGCTGGGTAAGGAACTTGGTCGTTTTGACGGCAAGACATTCTACATTGCAGAACATGAGTATGGTGTGCTTTACCACGTGTACAACTCTATGGACATGATTATCCGTCCATCACAAACATCAACTTACTCTACCTTAGTAGACTTGATACACAGTCAGGATGAGGTCGCTAAGTTTGGCAATGAGGAAATGGAAATGTACGAGTCCTATGTGTCCGCTATTGCCTATTGTCTTGGCATACCTTTGATAGCGTTCATTGACGCTGAGTTTATGTTCAACACCGCCAAGAGTGCCATTGACTTGCTGTATAAGATACAGGTAGAGGCAGAAGGTGCACCATTGCAAGAGGAAACACCCAAGGATAACGAGGAGTTTAAGAATGCTGCCCTTGCCATTGAAAGTATCAAAGAGGCGGTAGAAGAGGAGTCTAAACCAAAGAGGAAGAACAAGTAGTATAGCGTATGGCTAAGGGCAAGGTAAAGGCAAAGGTTAAGACCTCCGTTAAGAAGAAACCTGTAAAGGCGGGAAGTCAACACACCAACACCACGGGTGGTATATTTACAACAAAGGTTATTGCGATAAGCAAGAAAATAAAGGATGGGAAAAGTAGTAGTAAGAATTAGCGTAATAGCGGTTTCGATATATTTTGTGGTTGCATATTTATGCGCACAGTATCTACGTGTTGACATACTTAATGATTACCACTCCATTCCATTTGAAATATGCGTGGTTGTCTATGCGTTCAGCGGGGGTAAATATCATTGTCGCTACCTTAAATATACCGCAATAACACTGCCAATAGTGGACTTGTTAACAAGATTGGATAATTCATTTAATTTCCTTTCAGTTACCGCCCACAACCTTATTCCCATTGGCATTATCGCATTGGGCATAGCAACAAGCCTAACCTTAGCCATACGGCACTTTATTCAAGTAACAAGACTACGAAATGGACGCAGAAAAACTCTCGCCAATAAAGCGAATGGCATTAGCCCTATTGGACAAGTTGAAGGAACAAGTAATAACGGATTGTGATGAAAGTGAGGTTGTAAGTACGATGGCAAAGTTTAGTCCCGAAAATAACGGATATTTCAAGCAAGACGACTTCGTTACCGCCGACAAGGCGATGAAGATACTGCACTTAGGGCAAAATCGTAGCAGGTTCTTTCAACTGACCAAGGAATACGGCATAGAGAACCATAAGATTTCTAACCAAAATATAGGGTTCTTGCGCAAGGACATTGATAGGTTGGCGGAACTTATAGAAGATGAGGTAAAGGAGCGAGAATTTAAGGAAAACCAAAAGAAAAAAGGGCAAAGAAAACGCCTTTGGTTCTAACAAAACAAAGGGAGTAGTATAAAACTACTCCTTTTTTCGTAAAAAACAATCAAAACACTTTGTACATTAGCAAAATATGTGTATTTTTGTGCTATGGAAAAGACACTAAAAGTATACAAAATAGGCTATAGTAATGACGAGGCATTTCCTACTAAGGATACTCAGTTGTTAATAAATGCGTTTACCTATAACGCTAAACGCATGGGCGACACCCCTACTATATCTTGTACGGTTAAATGCGGTTTTATACCCGAAAACGAATGGACGGAAGAGGTGTATGTACAGTTCAATAACGAGCGTTTCTATTTGAAGCGCACTCCATCAAGTGTCTTAGATAATACCGATGCACGATATAAGTATACTCTTGACTTCGTAAGCGAGAGAAATATCCTCAACAATGTATATTTCTTTAACGTTGTTTATGGCGAGAAAGAAGGATACAAGGCTGCGTCCAATGACGTGAACTTCCGTTTCACTGGTGACATTCACGAGTTCGTTGAGCGATTAAACTATTCGCTTCAATATTCCAAACTACAGACTATCACCAATGATGTTGTTGAGGGTTATCATGTTGTTGTGGATGACGACATTACCACGGAATACAAAGATGTAGAGTTTGATTCTCAGTTCTTTTCCAATGCTCTTCAAGAGGTATTCAATACTTATGACTTGCCTTACTATTTTGTGGGCAAAACTATACATGTAGGACATCATGACAATGATAGTGCCATAGAAGAACCTTTTGAGTATGGTTCCGAACATGGTCTTATTTCAGTAACCAAGACATCCGAGAATAACAAAATAGTTAATCGTATATCGGGTCATGGTAGTGCCGAAAACATACCATATTACTATCCCAACGATACCCCCAAGGGCGTTATGGAGTTTGTTACCCCAAGCACCAACAAGCATTTACAAGCATCAAACTTTGTTATTGCCAATGGTGAACGTGTGTCAAGTACCACCGATTTGATTTCCGAAGTGGATGCTGGTGTAAGCGCCGAGGTAGAGTTTGTAAAACACACCGCTAATAGTATTCATAGGAGTTACAGTAATGATGGTAAGAATCTACTAAAGATAGAGTCTTATTCTGGTGCAAACAATGCATGGGTGGAAACTACCTTGGGTTACGGTGACGTGCAAGATGATAATAAGTGCCTAAAGAATAATAGTTTTACTGGTACTTATGGCACGGAATACACAATAACCTACCATGTAAGAGTTAAATTTATAGCAACCAATCAAGATGGTGGAGTGCTAAAATGGGAGTGGAAAACTAACCCTTTCTACAAAACCATTGAAAAACAAATCGAATTGGATGGTGATATAGCCTATGCGTTCTTCAAGGACTTGAAAGCATACGAAATTATCAACAACGAACAGGTCGAGATAAAGCCACATCAATCAGAAACATACCCCACCTCCATTATATCAACCGCATTTAGTGGGTCTAAGAACAGCGATGGTTCTAGTACAGTAGAAATACATTTAGAATTTACGTTCTGGAAAGCAAGAATTTCCGAGAGCCAACTGTTAATGTATGGTGATTTATTGTACACAAACTTTACTAAAATCACCCTTGAAACAGGCATAAAGGACTACTATAGATGGAAGAATGCCCGTAATTCTTTTGTTAGTCTAAAGGATATGGGTATTTCTCTAACTCCCGATTCAGTGGCGAGCGACTTTGAAGCAAATAAGGATAAGTACGTGGGTGAGAAGTTTTCTTTGAAGCAAACGGAATATATCTTGCCTACACAAAACCTTATGCCCACGATATACAGGGACTCTAAGGGCGATGAACGTTTCTATAAGGCACTAAATGGCAAGTATGTAGTTCCCGATAGATTCAAGGAAGAATTAACCGACGACGTTGCACCCGATGGTATTTATCCTTTTGCGCACCCGTATATAGAGGGCAAACCAAGAGAACACATGCAAGACTTTGAAGACATTAAGCCTACTATCAAGGAAATGCTTAATGGGGAAGACAAGCGCATGGATATATTCTTGGATTTTGCTTACGACACAAATGATAATGACGAGGTGGATGAAAATGGCAAGTATTTACACCCCTACTTCTTTGCCAAGTTGCCCAAATACGATGGTGTGAATGGTTTTAATCTTTTCGACCACGCGATAGAATCAGGTGCAATGCAAATATCCATGACGGATGGATGGTGTGCAGGATGCAAGTTCAATATTGCCGTAGACCCCGATACTCAAAAGAATGTAGTCCAAGTGGACGATAAGGGATATTTGGTGCGTGATGGATATGGAAACGTAGTCGTAAAAAAAGGTATCGCACAAGATAAGCAAAACGACACACGCACTAACACCGTATGGATTGCCTTGGAAAAAGATACGGAGTCCTATGGTGTTGTTATGCCCAACAAGGGAATAAAGAACAAGCCTACACCCAACAAGGATACATTCGTCATACTTAACATCGCACTTCCAAAAGCATATATCACTGCGGCTGAAAAGAAGTTAGAGGAAGAGTTGATACACTATATGTACAATAATAACAACCAACTCTTCAATTTCTCTATAAAGTTTAGTCGCATATATCTTGCGGAACACCCCGAAGTCCTACAAAAACTAAACGAGAACTCAGCAATAACAGTGGTATATAAGGGCATAGGCTATCCCTTACATGTTTCATCCTATACCTACAAGATGGATGGAAATAGCATCTTGCCCGAAATAACCGTAGATTTGAGCGATAAACTTACCATAGCCACCAATGCTATTGAGAATGCCGTACAACAAGCAAAAGCGGAATTTAGGACAACGGTAGCATCTATTGACTATCTTAGCAATAGCCGCAACTTCTTTATACGCAAGGATGAGGATGACACGGCAATTGGGCATCTTGATTTTGAAAAAGGTTTCACTTCTAATGGCAATGCGGACTTTGGCAAGTTCGTAGCAGGAACACAAGGAGCAAGCGTATATAAAGACGATGCAGGTAATTGGTACATTGAATCCGACTACCTACGTGTACGAAAGAAGTTCTCAGCAAAAAGCGTTGAGGTTGAAGAAGCACACCACGTTGGAGGTTCGCAGTTGCTTACCGCTGCAAATTGCGTTGTAGACTTTGTGAAACCTATAACCGATTCACAAGGCAATACTATTGCGTATCGTTGTTTCTTCCTAAAAGAAGATTCCAATGGCAAGGGTGTAACCAATAAGTGGAAGACTGGTGACCAAGCATATTGCAAGAGTTTTAATCTCGCTGGAACAAACGATGGCTCTAATTCCGACCCCGATAAGTATTATTGGCGCAAGGTCGTGGCTACAAGCCAAGATACAAGCGAAGAAGAAATGACGCTTACAAGTGGTGATACCACAATTATCACCTCTAATTACCACTTTATAGACTTATCCAACAAGGATGACGAAAAAGATGTTCAAAGCGACATTCCATACACTAACGACAACATTGTCCAATTAGGTTACCAAGGCACGGATGATGCAAGCCGACAAAATGCGATAGTCTTGGCAGGTGCAGGTGAGGGAAGCCCATACATACGCCAATATATGGGTATTAACTCATTCAAGATGCCCGAACCAGACACGCAGATTAAGCCTGGGGATAATGTATTTACTGGAAAAATATCTATCAAGCCCGGCTCTACTGGTTTGAAAAACACTTCGGATTGGGAGGAGGCGCAACAAGAAATAGAACAAGCAAAGACAGATGCAGCAGCGGCTAAGGTAGAGGCTGGTCAAGTATTAGGATACGCAAACGACGCAGTAAAGAAAGCAGAGGCTGCACAAAGTGCCGCAGATACCGCAAAAAGTGATGCTAGCAAAGCACAAGCCGCAGCGCAATCAGCGCAAACTACAGCATCAAACGCTGCCGATACACTAAACGAATGGGCTGATGATAAAGTTATTTCCCCACTCGAAAAACAAGGTGTTAAAGACGAAAAGGCTTTTGTTGAAGCAGACAAGAATGATATTGATAAGCAATCAGAAAGATATGGTATAAAGAAAAGTAGTGGTAATGAAGAGGTATACACCACCTTTGTTACACATTACGATGCGTATCTAACTAATTTAACCACCATAGTAAACTCTACGGACGATATAGTGGCGATTCCTACGGATATGGCTACTAATCAAACCGCTTACTACACTGCTCGTACCAACCTATTAGAGCGCATTGCGGCATTAGCCAAGAAAGTAGCAGATGATGCACAAACTACCGCAACTAACGCACAAAATGCGGCAAAAGCAGCACAAGATACTGCAAACACAGCAAATGCCGCAGTATCAAATCTAAACGACACCGTTAGTGGTCTTAACGAAAGCGTATCAACCATAAACAAACGCTTGGATGGTGTGGTTGAAAACTACTTCTATGAAGGAGACCCGACCGACCCCAATAACCCTAACAACCCCGCACTCCAATGGACTACCGAGACCGATATGGCAAACCACGTCGGTGATACATACACGAACATAGAAGAGTATGAAAATAACCAAACGACCCCAAGCGCTGGCAAGTCGTGGCGTTGGACACCAACAGACACCGAACATACGGGTTACCATTGGCATCCTATCGCTGATAGTGATGCGGTAAAAGCCTTATTGGAAGCATCGAAAGCACAAGCAGCAGCAGACTCTAAGGTGCGAACCTTTGTTAATGAGCCAACACCACCATACGATAAAGGTGATATGTGGCTTCAAGGTGATGAAGATGAAGGCGATATTTTGGTATGCCACATATCAAGAGCCGCAGGGGCAACATTCATAAAAAGCGATTGGAAGAAAGCGAGCAAGTACACCGATGATAGTGAATTTAACGCCTTTAAGAACGGTGCATACAAAGAGGCAATGGTCGCTATTCAGAATCAAGTTGACCAAAAATCGGAAACTTGGTATCAAGCCGAAGACCCATCAGATAAATGGACAACCGACGAAGAGATGGCAAAGCACGTTGGAGACTTGTGGTACAACACCGAACTACAGCAGAACTACATCTATAACGCCAACTGCGAGTGGGAAGACTTTAAGGGTGTCCCCCAAAGCGTATATGACACTATAGATGGTAAGGCAAACATTTTCTACACCAATAGCGAAGACGTCCTTCCCACACCGCCATACAATGTTGGCGACCTATGGTCAATAGGAACAGAAGGTGTATTGCAAATTTGCACAAGGTCTGCAACAGAAAAGGCAAGCCATGACGATTGGCGTCCAGCCGACAACACCGAACAACTTGTAGATGCCGCCAAGAAAGAGCAAGAGGACTACACCAACAACGCTATAAACGGTTTGACAAGCGGTTCTCAAAACCTTGTACGCAATAGTGGTTTTACGGGGAGTTACGAGGCTTTAAGCCTCCAAAGTGGGCAAAGTCTACAATCATCTTTGGAGATGTATTCACCTTCTTTGGAGGGATGGGATTATCCAAAAAACCCAGACCAAGCACAGGCTGAAAAAAGCACAACAAGCCAAACAGGCAAGCGTGCGTCTATGTGGAAAAACTATTCCGACGGCACACTTGGTTACATTTCGCAAGCACTATCGGCAACAATAAAACCTTCCACTAATTATGTCGTATCATTTATGGCATATTGTAATAGTGGGGTGCTTAATGTAACGTTCGGTGATATAACTAAGAAGTTTACGCTTACTAATAATTGGAAGACTTACCATTGGCGAATGACATCGGCATCATCTTCCGACACATTAAATTTGTTGAAGTTTGAGGCAACACATCAAGTGTGGATAAGTGACATTATAGTAAGCGAGGGTTCTGTGCCTATTGATTGGTCACCAAGTCCATACGACAACCGAAGCGTTATGGCTAAGTTCCAAGCATCCGAATATCTTCAAGAGGTATTAAAGGTTCATACCGAAATGGACGCTTCAAGTGTAAAGACAGGTCTTGTCAACACAGGTATGGTCTTGATGGGGCACTATGAAGATGGTGCGTTGAAAGCCACAACCGCAGGTCTTAGCGGAACGCTCAATGACGATAACGATGTAGCATTCTTCTGTGGTGGGGATTTGGAGGCTGCGATGTATACGGCACAAACATACCTTGCCGACCCTGCTCACCAACCATCACCAGAAGAGATTACTAAAATGGCTAAGGCGGTAATCACGCATGGTGGTCGTGCTATACTTAACCAAGCAATAGTTAGGGGTGATATATATGCGGATAATGGGTATTTTAGAGGGACGTTGGAGGCATCTGCGGTCTACACTAAGATGAAGACGCTGATAGTACCGAGCGGTAAAAATATTGAATACGTTATAGGTAAAACTGATGGCGACCCAATATACCCTTTCTATACTTGCGAGCAGTACGTGAGCCAATCCTACAGCGGGACAATAATATTGCCACGCGCGAGTCTGTATTTAGGCATGGAGTTATCTTTTTTGCCTACCAGAAGACCTAACTCTACCTTGGAATATCCCTCTTGGACGTTATTAGGTGCTGTCAATGGTTATGACGAATACGGATACGAAAGGCTTGACCCCATAATGACGATTCCAGACTCAGGCTATACGCCTAGCATACAGAACTATGATTACACAATGAAATCTAACTTTAAGGTTCGCCGCTTTGTAGCAACCATGTACGATAACACTGCCGTGTGGATGGAATTAAGAGAAAATAGTTAAAAATGAAACAATTAGAAAAAGTACAAAATAACACTACTTGGGCAAAGGCAAGTAACGCCATAAACAACAACAACGATGCTTTGTATGTGGCTGTTACAACCTTAGAGCACGCTGCTTTCAAGAATAAAGGTTACTTTAAGAGCGTCGCTTTGTTATATGGTGCGTACCCAACCGCTGAAAATGGTGCGCAAGCATTCGTATATAACTCTTCTAACCCCACCTCTGCACCATACGACATTTACGAATGGGTAAATGGTGCTTGGCAAGATAGTGGCATAAATGGAGGTAGCGTCAACGTCAATCTTGATAGTAAGCAAGACACGCTTGTTGGCTATAGCGAGTCGGTAAGTGGCGGCAAGGCAACACAGGTAGCGATACAAGGCGATACGATAGCATTGAGCGGCAAGGTAAGCCTCGGCAACGTGGATAATATGGAGTCTGCAATACTTATGTCATCATCACAGGCAGGAGCAGCCATTGCCAAAGCAAACACCGTGGAGCAGTCAATGAGCGCACTAAAGTCGCCCGTTAAGCCTATACACTTGAACTCGCAAGGCAAGTTAGAACTCAGCATCGGCAAGGGATTATACATAGAGGATGGCAAGTTGTGTACCACAGGTGCATCGGGTGGAGGTGGCGGTGGTACAACGCTTTCCGAAGGGCAGGGTATCCGTATATACAATGACACGATTAACGTGGCGTATGACATTGACACGCTTAGAGTCAACAGTTGTGGCGGCTTAACCGTCAACTATGGTGAGGGACTGACTATCAAGAATGGCAAGTTAAGCGCACAGGCATCAGTAAATGCTGGTAACGGACTTGTCAAGAAAGGCGATGAGTTGTCAGTCAATATATCCACAGGTTTACAATATGGCAGTGACGGAGAATTGGCGGTAAAGACTGGAAAGGGTCTGTCCGTAGACAACACAGGAACCATCAACGCAAATATAGATAATTCTACGATAGCGACAAACAGCAATGGTGCAATGTACGTCAAAAAGGGAATGCTTGCAGGACAAGGGTTGAAGGTATCCTTAGACCGTCTTGCAGTGAACTATGGCGATGGCCTTACGATTAGTAACAAGGCGTTAGTAATTGACTATGGCGCTGGCTTGGATATACAAAACGGAAAATTGGTTAGCACTTCGCAAGGCGGCAAGACTTATGTAAGTGGACAAGCAGTCAATATTACAGGCAACGAAATCAACGTAAAATACGATGGCGTAACAATATCAACCAAGGATTCGTCCGACAACAGCCTTCACGTTATGCTCGGAAGCGGACTAAAACAAGGTTCAAATGGTATAGACGTAGCGGTAGGTGCGGGACTCGCAATAGGTAGCGACAACAAGTTGTATAGCACCGTTAGTAGTGGCAAAACCTATACCGCGGGCGATGGTATAGACATCAATGGAAATAAAATCGCAGTTCTGTATGGGAGCGGACTGACAACAAATACATGTGGAAAGCTGATAGTGGATGCGGCGAACCTGAGTGTGAAGAATGCGGATATGTTAGCAGGGCAAGCATTGGGATACAGCAACGGCAAGGTCCCCCTATATACGCCTTTCCCTGGGTTCAACGCTCTCATATCAATGGGTTACCTAAGAAGCGACTACGCAAGCAACGGATACCCTACCGAGGACTTTTTGAAGGCGATATGCAAATGGGCAATAGCGACATATCCTAACACTGGCGAAATACTGATGGGTAGAGCGGCTCCGAGCGATTCTGGTTTTCTCATCTTGTCCATGTACTCCACAAGCGGATACGATGCCACGAGCCTGCTACCAAGATATTGTACAGGTTGGTATCTGTCGTTAGGAGGCAAATCCTTCAGATTCTACACTGTCAATTACGTTTGGTCTATGAGCGAGATGGCATCGTTGGACAGCACCGTAGCTAAGGCGACAACAGCAGACAAGGCCACCGCAGACGCCAACGGTAACTATATAACGGAGACTTACGCCCGGCGGTTTATGCCAACCTACGGCTTGGAAATAAACAGCGACCGTGAATTGTTTCTGCCTAACCTGACAGCATCAGTTATCAACGGAGCCGCTGACGGTAGCAAGAACGGAGCGCAGAGGGTACTTAACCTATCGTGTGGAGCGATACAGATTAAGTTGTCCACAGGACTGGCGATAGATGAACTCGGATACCTATACGTGCAAGACAAGAATGTAATTAAATAATTCATAAAAAATCGGAGCATTATGAAAATTAGCATTGTAACAACCGCCTACAACATTGAGGCTTATGTAGAGAAGTGTTTAGAGAGCCTGTTGGCACAGACACACAAGGACATTGAGATTATCGTGGTTAACGACTGTTCAACAGACACTACGATGGACATCGTTGGCAAGTTTACTGATGAGCGCATCAAGGTGGTCAACCACTCGCAAAACATGGGTGCTGGATGGGCAAGAAGAACAGGCATAGCCGCAGCAACAGGCGAGTATGTCATTACCGTGGACGGCGATGACTGGCTTGCACCCGACTTCATTGAGGCACTTGCCAAGAATGCCGAAGAGACGGATGCCGACATCGTGAGCGGTGGCATCACCTATGTGTGGAGCGACACATACGAAGAAGTAAAGAGATTCCTTCCACATGTGAGCGAAGGCATGCAGAAGTTTAGAGACTATGGCGACAAAAAGATTGTGTTCCTCAACAATAAGTTAGTACGTCGCACGATGTACGACACTGTGCCCTACTCTACTCGCAGATATTGCGAGGACACACCCGTGATTCTGCCCTTGCTATACTTGGCGAACAAGGTGTCGTATGTGGACGTGCAGGGCTACTACTACCTACAGCACGACAAGAGTCTATGCCGAAGGGTTAATACCTTTGAGGAGGCGCTGTTCAAAGCCTTGTGTTCGCAAGAGATGCAGGCATTCTTTGGCGACAAGGGCGAGGAATACCAAGGACTGATAAGCGTGCCCGAATATATCGGTTGGCTGAGGACTATCAAGGCAACTATGACGCCACAGTTGGCAAAGGTGTACAGAAGCGAGTTGGGCGAGATTATGCCACATTTGCTTAGACTTGTTGAGATTTAATTGCGTATGAACGATAAGAAGAAACTACTACTGGTAGGAAATGCTCCGATTCCTGTTGATGTTGCGGATAAGGTCAACGAGTGTGACTACATCCTACGCATCAACAGGATGAATAACCTGCACAACACAGGCGACAGGATTGATGGAGTGTTCATCGCAGCCTACGATGATTGGCGCAATGTGTACCACGGAGGTGAGAACCGAGAGCATTACAAGCGAGCCAAGGATATATGGATGACACCTGAGATAAGGGAACAGTTTACCGATTGGCAAGAGTATCTTACCGACGAACAATGGCGCAAGCCGATGATTATATCGTTTGCCGAGAACGCAGATGTCAGTCACGCTAACTGCACGATACTGACAACCACCGTCCGAGTGCTTGACGTGCTCGTGAATGCCAAGGGCATCACTGATGAGTACGAGATATGGATTGCGGGCGTGACGATAGAGGGTCGTGGCAAGATGTTTGAGACGGGCGAAGCATGGATAAACACCGAACACCGTTGGATGGGTCATGCCGAAGAAAGATATTTGAAGCGTCTCGTTGCCGAGGGTAGAGTTAAACGACTAATACCAGAGATAGATGATAGCATACATTACTGTTAAGGGCACATCGGTAAGATGCCCACGAAAGAACCACACGCTCCTGCCCTATGTGCTTAGTTACGCAAGGGAGTTGTTTGACGTGGTAGTAATCACGGACGATGACGAACTGGAAGGCATTGCCAAGGAGTATGGTGTGGCGGTGTACAAGGACAAGAACACGCACAAGATAAGCGAGTTCCATGCGATATACGGATACTTGGCAGAACAAGGCAAATTGGACAAGGACGAGGAGTTCGTGATTCTTCCCGTAACGCAGCCACTGCGCACCGAGGATACCATGAAAGCGGTGAGGGATTTGGATATGACGGGTTACGATGTCGCTACGACCTACACCGTGATAAGCAACAGGGGGATATTTCTACTGAACGAGGACAACACGTTCAAGGTGGACTCCTACAATCGCAAAGGGTGTATGTGCAAGGAAGAGAAGATGGCAGATGGAAGCATGTACAAGATGCGCAATTCGTTCTTGCGTGACATCGTGGAGAGCGAGGACACTAACCATGAGTTCTGGCATAGCAGGATGTTGTGGGTGGAGAATACCCATCCTATGTTCCTCGACGTAGACACACCCAAGGATTTGAGAATTTTTAACTTAATTAGAGAAAGATGATAAAGATAAATTACGAATCGGATTTCAAGTTGATAGAGGGCTTCAAGGATGGTTCCTCTATCTTGGCAGCCCCATTTAGGTTTACTTACTATGTTAATATATCTAGCGGCGTGTATGTTGCCGAGTACAACGGCAGCGAGTATGTGAATTGCATACCTACTGAGGGTGGGAAGGTTATCGTGCCTTTCGATAGCCCCAAGTTAGGTATGGGTGTGTTGATGGTCAAGCGCGAGTTCTTCTTGAATGATTCTGACTACAAGGATGGCATCTGTAACCTCGTGAGCGTGGAGAGGACGGGAATTACTCTTAATAAGGGTGCTACGGACGACATGGGCGAGATAAGTATTGAGGTGTTCCCATTCTATCAAAAGGGAGATACAGGCAAATCGGCATACGATGAATGGCTTGATTTAGGCAATGAAGGCTCAGTGGCTGATTTCATAAATTCATTGCGTGGTGAACCATTCACTTACGAAGATTTCACAGAAGAGCAGCTCCAAGCATTGAAGGGTGAGAAAGGCGAACGTGGTGAGAAAGGCGAACGCGGTGAACAAGGTGTTCGAGGTGAGCGTGGTGAGAAGGGCGAACGCGGTGAACAAGGTGTTCGAGGTGAGCGTGGTGAGAAGGGAGAACAAGGTGTTCAAGGAGAAAAGGGTGACAAGGGCGATACTGGTGCTCCGCTAACATTCGATGACCTCACAGAGGAGGATATTGACGAGATAGCCACACGAGTACCGCACCTATACAAGGAGGCTACCATAGACTTCGGAGATAACGAGGATACTGTATCGTTGGCGCTCATGGATAGTGTGACCATCACCAAGATGAGAACAAGCAATGTCAAAGAGGTGTACATCAGCTATGGCAGCACCATCAAGCAGAAGGTGGATATATCCGATACAATGAACATTGACCTTGGTAATGCTGAGTTTATCGTCGTGAACATCGTTAGGCAATCGCAGAGTGTTGATGCTTTAGTAGGAATAACATTTAGAATTAAGTAATATGGCGACAAGAAGTTATACATGGCTGACAGCAAGCTCGGGCACCGAGGGAACTACTACGGTGTTCGTGGATAGTTATATCGGCAACGATGAGCAAGGATTGGGTACGAGGACAGCACCTTACAAGACCCTCACCAAGGCTTGGACGGCTAAACAGACCAAACCAGCCAAGATAGTATGTAGAGGTCTATTCTCGGAGCAGATGACCACGGGTAATCACTCAGCTACATTGGCAGGTGACTACTATGGCGCGGCTATCT
>ERZ808034.26-NODE-26-length-18889-cov-6.927015_pt1 | contig 18889 bp, 21 predicted proteins | sample MGYA00380188_ERZ808034 | MGnify/ENA primary metagenome ERZ808034 (study PRJEB31490, sample SAMN06133380) | cow dung metagenome | isolation source: M12 | host: cow | place: China: Chengdu | collected 2015-05 ...
TATGGTGGTAGCGGAATACCCGTTTGCGGCGAATGGAAAGACAACCCCGATGCTTTTATCGAATGGTCTTTCGCCAATGGTTACGGCGAATCATTGACGATTGATCGTATTGATAACAGCAAGGGATATTCCCCGCAAAATTGCCGATGGGTTACAGCAAATACACAAGCGCGAAACAAAAGAAACAGTATATATATCACGGTTGACGGCAAAAGTATTTCTCTTTCGTCCGCTTGTGAGTTGTATGGCGTTTCACGCAGCGCGATAAAATCATACCGTTCAAGGCACAATGTATCTGCACAAGAAGCGTTTGATCACTATCAAAAAGCCACATAATTCGTTTTCGGTTCTTTTCCCTCGGACTACGCTCATAATCTTGTAATCTCCCTCTTCGCTCCCTTACGGTCGCGGATGATCGGATTTTTAGATTTCACAAGCCGCGACCGCGCCGTTACCATAGTACGCAGAATCGTAGCCGAGTGCGCCGGAACTAGCCACGAAACGCTCGCTGTACGCGACGGACGGGTGAGGAGTGCGAAGCCACCAGTACCTCGCAGTAGCCTGTGAGGTGATGTCGTATTTGATCTTATCGGCTTGCGATGCGCCGTTGTAATAGTCGAACACGCTACCGCAAACTATGCCGCTTTCGGAAGAAAATCCGATTTCTTCCTGCGACGCGAGATAAAATTTATCTGTTGTAGAATATGCCTGTTTTTTGCCGTTAAGATCAAAAATCTCGTTCGTCCTGTTCGGGTGCGCGCTTTCCCTGATGACTGCCACAAATTCGGGATCGAGATATGTGACAAACCCCGCTCTCGTTCTATATGAGCAAGGACGTTGAAACCGTGTCTGCTGGGTCTGCCATGTGTTCGCCGCGTCGTCAGAATCAAGCCAGTTTCTAATGGCCGATTCTTTGTAGTTATTTGAGCCATAACGCGCTCTATGCGTATGGTTGAGGACCGATACAGTGCCGTCAGCCACACCCAAATCAGTACCGCCCGTTCCTTCGGACATCACACACGTTTCAATCGCTGACGGTCCGAAGGCATGATACGCTGGCATGTTCTTTCCAATCCACGTCTGATTGTAAGGCCAATTCATTACGATCTGTCCGCCCGCTTCGAGATCGTTTGCAAGCGTAAACTGCACATTTTTCCCACCGTCATAAGCCGTATCATAACCGCTCAAAAGTGCGAAGTGGTACGTTCCCGCCGGCATTGTTTCTTCTGGGCATATAATGGCTTGGGTAGCGTCAAATTCCGTGCTGTAGATAACATGCTTCATAAGCATCGTCATGATATGCTCGTTATTTTCAACGCGATGGCCTACAACCACGAAAATAATACTGTTATAAGGATCGCCAGAAGGACACTCGACTTCAAACTCCGTACCGACGGGGTAGAGGAGTTCGCCAAAGCCCATTTTGACGTTTTCCTTAATCGCTCTCCAGCTGCCATCTCGTGCCGCAATGACTCGGATCTGCGCGCTGATTTGCGTCAAATCTTCCTTTAATTCGCTAATATCAGAAGTGTTCTGAGCGATCTGAGAAGCACTCTCCTGCACACTTGCCGCCGCTGTCTCCGCACCCGTCTGCGCCGTCTGGGCGGCTGTTTTTGCGCTCTGTGCGGCTGTGTTCGCCGCTACCGCATCAGTCTTGGCACTGGTAGCAGTCGCCGCCGCTGTGGTCGCCTCAGTGGCTTTAGTGGTTGCCGTCTGCGATGCGCTTACCGCCGTATCTTTTGCGGAGGTCGCAGTGCTTGCGCTCGTGGAAGCCTCGCCCGCTTTGGTCGTTGCGGTCGTTGCCGCTGTGGTTGCCTCGCTTGCCTTGTTGGTCGCTGTGGTGGCGCTTGTTGCCGCCTCCGATGCCTTTGTTGTGGCTGTCTGTGCCGCAGTAACCGCAGTCTGTCCGACAGTGGCATAGCTTGCCATTAACTCGGCATATTCCTCTTCCGTGCCAGTGTATCCCTGTGATACGGCAAGAGCATATGCCGAAATATCACCTAAATATTGACTCATTAACTAACCTCCTCGACATATAACTTGCCGTCCTGCATGTAGAAGTTGACGTGCGTGTTCTGCGTCCTGTCCATGTAGAGTTTCCCGTCCTCGATATAAAACCACAGATAACCGCTTTGCGCCGCCGCCTGTTCCGCACGTTCCGCATCAGCATAGGCACTCGCAGCACTCGCACTCGCTGACGTTGCCGCAGCAGTCGCTGTGCTTGCGCTTCCAGCCGCATTAGCCTCAGACTGTGCCGCCGATGTTGCGCTTGCTTCCGCATTGTCCTCCGCAGTCTCCGCCGCTGTCCTTGCCGCCTCCGCTCTTGCTGCGTCACTTGCTGTCTGCTCTGCGTCCGCCGCAGTGGATTCGACGGCAGCGTTGAGGGCGGAGATGGTCTGGTCTATAATGCCCTGTTGCGTCGGTGTCGGAATTGCGTCCGTGCGCGTCGGGCGTGTCTTGTTGGGTATCCTGATCGTTGCGATTGTTCTGCCCCACGAGTCACCCGTCAGATACAGGAAAGCATACACGTCGCGCCCCGTGCTGATGTATTCGTCTGGGATTGCTACGCCGTCAGCATTTCCAAGCACTGTCATAGACGTGCCGCGCATCAGGTTGTTGGAAAAGTCCACCTGATAGACCGACGGCAAATCTATGCCCTCAATCTTGAGGACCTGTCCATAGTCCTCCATGTAGCGGCTCGCGGTCACGTACTGTTTGCCGTGGCTGAGATTCGCCGTAATAATATTTAAACTCATAGCGCCTCCTTACGTTCCGACCGCCTGCGACTTTGCCCACATTTTGCGGACGGTAACAGAGTCGCCGCTGACCGCCTGTGCTGTGGCTCTGTATACGGATAACACAGTGTTGCCGGTGCTTGCGTTTCTGCCCACGTCACACCAAAAATGCGATGTGTTCTGGTGGTCGATAACGTATGCACCGAGATATACATAACCAGACTTGGAGGCAGACCCCAGAGACACACTTGCGCCTCTCGTGCCAACCGTCCCCGCCGCAAAGCTGATGGAAGCTGGTTTGTCCTCGTAGACTATCGGTGCGGAATTGGCAACTGTTACCGTGCCGTCAGGCGCAACGCCAAACTGTGAAATCCCGTTGCTGTCGTCAATCGTAAAGCCGTCTGTCTGATCGTAGCGCATCATCTTGCGGCTCGTATCAAATCCCCACGCGTATTCGTACATCCTTGCCCAGTAAGACAACTTGTTCGTATATGCGGTTGCGTCGCTGTTAGGCGCGGGAGTAACACGTATAAAGGATTCGCCGTGCTCGTTGGTGATGATAGCGCCCCATGCAGTCTGATCATGCACTAGTGTTTCGAGTTCAAACTGCACGCGGAGCGCTGTGCTTCCATCGGGGGCGGTCATGTCCATGCTGTCCGGCGCTATCTGCATGTTAGTCTGTCCGCTCTTGCCAAGTCGGACTTTTTCACCGTATTCCGCGACGGTTTCTCCGCCTCTGACAATCTGCACGGTGTTCTGTACCCTTACGCCGTTAGCATCATTATCTTTAGGATGTACAAAAATACCGTCCTTAGTGTCCGTAACATAGTTTGTAGCTACCCCGCTCGCCTTGTTTGCCTGTTCCATAGCTTTATCCGCCTTTGTGTCATCTGTGGGTGGTGCGGTCTGGTTGCCCGTAAGCCATGCACTCCCGCCACCGACCCTCACCTGTACAGTATCGCCCGTCTTTGCGTCAATAGTCAGCTTTACGGGCGTTTCGGTGTCGCTTCCCGCTATCTTAACCCATGCAGTAGCACCGCCCTCGATGCGTGTCACCACTGCGGGAGCGTCATAGGGCGTGGGGGTCTGCTTTGCCTCCATAGCGCTCTGCAAGCTTCTAATAATATCTGTATTGCTCATTATGCCTCCATAATTTGCTCATCGGTTGCCGCGCCATATTCAAGCGCTACGGTCTGGCTCTGTACCACGTACACGCCTGTTAATCCCTGTACGGGGTATCCCATGCGGATTAAATCGGACGGGCGCACGTTAGGCATATAGCGCCGCGTGTAGCTTGCCGCCCTTTTGACTTGCTGTGCCTGTTTCAGCATCCGCCGCGCATATTGCGCTATGCTTTCCGTGCTTGCCAGATTCACACCGCTTTCGGATTTCCACACCTCCCGCCCCCTGTTTTGGATGGAAAGCGGGCTGTCTGGGTCCTCATCGCGGGCAATACCGGTCACGTCTCCGGAAGTGGCGCGGTAGACGTTCGGGCATGAATACAAGTCTCCGGAAACTTTCACTTTCGTCTCAATCATGTCATTCTCAAGCGGGTCAAAACTCGCTACGGGTTCAACCGGCTTTGGCTCGACATGAATCGTGCCATCGCCGTCTATCTGTATACGCCAATCTATCGCCGTGAGAATCTTGTCAATCATGGTGAGGTGATTCTCGTTGGATTCCGCAACGATATGGTCGGAAAGCGTGGGCGCGTCAGGCTCCACAAAAACAGGCGCGGGAGTAACCGACAATAACTGCCTGATTACTTCAGCGCCATTTGCATTTTGCGGAGCGTACCACCCTAACGGGAGGTCAACGTCCTCGCAAGGTTTGAGCACGGAATAGCATGATAATGTGTTACTTCGTGCGTTTCCCTCATATTCGTCAGCGGGTGAGGTCGCAATGCCCGTAAATAACGCTGTCCTCGCACTCGATCCGTCCTGTTGCGTTTCGAGGTAGATTCGCACCCACCTCTCCACGCCTATCTCGATGCCCTTGCAGTCAACGTCTGCGGACTCGCGTTTTCCTGTAAGCTCGCGTTTGATTGTGCCGCCTGTAATCTGTATTACGCCCGTGTCGCGCCATGTGGCGGGGTCTACGGTCTGCATGATGTAGGCGGCGCTGAATCCTTTACTCCAATCCATTAGCCGCCTCCCATTCTGCAAGCGTCATGCCGTCATAGCCGTCGGGATCAATGCGCGTGATTGACAGATTAAAACTGACAATTCTGTGCGCGTTGTCCTGTGCGTAGGATTCGTTTACTTGAACGTCAGCGGCATAGCTGCTCCCGTCTTTGGTGCGAACATGGCAAATTCCCGCGTATGTGGCAAGCCTCCGCATAATCTCGATTGTTTCCGTGTTGTCTGCGGTCACAACTGTATTGATAGTGCCAGTGCGTGAAACTGCGGGATTCCAATCGCCCTGAATAGAGCCTCCGAGGTACTTCGTTTCCTTGAAATCCTTTGCCCAACTGTGCGATAAGTCGGTGTTGTATTCCAAGAGCACTCTGCCCGTTCCGAAATCAATGATATTCGCACCCGCATCGAGTGACGCGCTAACGTCCGTCCATGCAAGTGTATCCTCTGCGGTGATGTAGTCACCGTTAGCAGTCCGCAAAACAAATCTATACCCGCCCATCTCGCCAAGCGTGGGGAACGGGTCAACATACGTCGTGCCAAATACCGCATCGGGGTAGATGAGTTCTGGGCGGTCTGCACTCAATCTGTAAATGTCGCAAACGTCCGTGTTAGCCGCTCCCGTCGGTGCTGTGGGTGTAAGCTGTGCGACCATGTTTACATTGTCCATGCTTACGGATGCGTTGGGAGTGAGTGCTTGATGCGTCCAATGCACCTCAAAATCCTGTGCTATTTCCGCGCTCTGTCCAAGTCCGTCTTGTATGGTCGCTATGAGCCTATAACTTGCGCCGTCATCCAAATGCCCGATTAGGTCATCGTTGGAGATTGTAATGGCGCTCTCGCCCGTCTGGGAGTAAATGGCTATCGTTTCGCCCTCGAACCCGTTAAACGTCGTTTCGTCGGGTCTGTCGATGTGGTAGTCCTCCGCACGCTCAATAACAACGCGCGTCGTTCCGCCCTCATCCGCTCCCGTGACTGTGACAGATAACGGCATTGCGGTGAGCGCCATGATTGTGCGCGACTCGCCGTCAACTGTTATCGTCTGTTCAGTCAGTGACGTGGAAGTAATTGCAATCTCAAGCGGTTCCGCGACTGTCACCGCGACCGCGTCCGACCAGGCGGATTGTTTGCCGCTTTCCGATGTGACGCGCACCGCAAGCAGATGCGACTCGCCGCTTTGCCAGTCCATGCCGTCAATGGTGACGTTTTGAGCGCCGCCAACCTCGGCAAGTACGGAATAGGTGTTTCCAACAACCTCCGCCACCTCTGCGGATGCCTGTCCCGTGCCGTCTGTGGACGTAAACGCCCATGATGCGACGAAACTACCGCCCTCAGTTATAACGGCGCTTGAGAGCGTTAATATCGGGATAGAGGGCGCACTTGAAAGGTCAATGCTGACTGTTTTGGAATATGAGCCAAAAGTCTGGCTATCGCCATCACCGGAAGCCAAACGCACACGCACATACCAAACTTTGCCCGTTTCCAATCCGCTGATGTTCCACGCGCTTGCATGGGTGTTAGCTATCATGTATGTGTCAGGCTCGTCCGTGCTCTCCCATGCGTCTTCGTGGTCTGCCCATGACAGTTCTGCGGAAGTTGCTTCCGTCCATGCCCAATCAAACACCACTCTGATTGTTCCCGCTGTCTGGGTCTGGGATAACGTCACGCTACTCGGCGCAGCGGGGATGCTTCCGCCATATTCCAAAGCACTTGACTCCATGACAGTCTCGACCGCGTAACTCGTTGTGCCGTCTGCCCGCGTGGTTGCCGTGTATGTACCGACCGCCGCGAACACGCTAAAATGCACATCACTTGCCGCCGTAAACGCGGGGCATTGCACTGTGACGGATGTTTGCCCATGCGGAATGATGCCGATGTTAAAGCCGTCGGGGTCTTCCGCCGTCCTGTACCGTACTACCAAAAAGCTATCAAGCACTTGGCTCGCATTGGTAGCCGTCACCGTTGCGCGGTGTGTGCTTTGGTCAATGCTTACGGATAACCCTGTTGGAGTAGTCAGCGCACCGACCGCCGCAAGAGTCGCTTGCCCGTATGTGGTGTTGCGGTCATGCACTGTATTAATGCGCACAAAAAGGCATTGGTCTGTTCCAACCACGTTATCAATTGAAAATGCCGCCGCGTCGCTTCCGTCCTTGTATGCAAGCGTCTGCGCGTCCGTCCATGATGCGCCGTCTGGACATGTCATGCCCGTCTCGGGATTCGCAAACGCATATTGCACGTTGATTGCATCAACTGGGTGCGAGGCGTCGCGGGGTGTTTTCCAATCCGCTCTGCATAAGTAGCCGCCCGCGTCACGGATGGAAGCGTTTGCGGTTACGTTTTTCGTCTGATACGGAATTGCGTACACATGGCGCGAGTATTTCCATGCAGAATTTCCTTGCGGGCCTCTTGATCGGATGCGCACCCACCGTGTGTACGACGTTCCCAGATTAACAACGGACGTATCCTCTGTGATGGTTGTGGAGCCGTTCGCACCGGATACGCTATACGCTTGCCATCCTTTGACCTTTGAACCGTCCGAGATGTTGGAAGATTCCGCAAGGACTGTCTGCACTTCGGTGTTGATAAACCACTTTGTAACATCGTTTGCCGTTGCGGTCTTCCACGTAAATGTGCATTTGTTGTTGTCCGTGCTGTTGAGTTCCTGTGTCAGCGTTGGCATATTCGGCGCTAGAATGTCGTAATCCTTGACCGCCCATTCACTCACAGAATAGGTTTTGCCGTCCGCCGCTCCACGCTTGCCACGCACACGAAACTGCACTTTTGCGAGAATCTTTTTAGTTGTTGGATAATACGCGCTCATGTCGAGCACGAGGGAGCGCTTTGTTGTGCCTGTTCCAACTGTCAGCGCCGTCCATTTGCTCCACTTCGTAGAAAGTAATCTGTATTGGAGCGTTTGCCCGTCGTGGTAATCCTTGTCTCCGATTTTCCACGACAGGATCAACGTGCTCCCGCTCCGCTTTATTGATAAGCCTGACGGCTTACGGGTAACTATTGCCATTATGCCGTCCTCGCTTGTAAGACAAATTCACGGACTAATCTATTTGCCCACTGTTCGGGGTCGTCCGCACCGTTGACAGTTACGTTTACAGTGACGTTGCGAGCACCTCCGGAAGCCTGTCTAATGTCTTCCATGAGGGCGCGTCTGCCGTATACCATTTCATCGCCCGCCTCACCTACACCGATGAGCGAGGGGCGGTTGAACATGTACGGCTGTTCCATAGCTTTCGCATACCAGTCTACGGAAAAGCTAGGCGGTGTACCTTTGCCCGCGATGCCAAACGGCGGCGAGCCTCCACTTACATGTATGTGCGGGAGATTAAAGTTACTGAAAATGTTACCGATTGACAACGGGAAGAATCCCTTAATGCCCTCGATGACTCCGTTAATGGTATCTTTGGCGTTCTGTATCGGTTCTTCTAATGCGCTCTTAATCCGCGCCATTGCACTGCGGATGAGTCCAAGAGCGCCGCCGCCTAATCCACGCGCCAAGCCAGATAAGATGTTAATACCGGCTTTAAGCACTGACGGAATGAGTTTTGCAAGCGCTTGGAGGATTGTCAGACCAATGCGCCCGATTGCGCTTGCAACCACGGGCAGTGCGCGGATGATAGCACCGACAATAACGGGGATATTCTGAACAATATGCTCTCCTAGTGTTGAAGCAAATTCGCCCACCTTTTCGCCAAGTGTCGGGATATTTTCCGAAAGGTAGCTACCAATAGAGCTGATTATATCCGATGCGCTCGTTGCCAGATTGGGGATATATGCCGTAATGCCCGCAATAATGGTTGAAATGAACTCCGCGCCTTTATCTATTAATGTAGGAACAGCCTCCGCAATCTTGCCCGCAAAGTCGGATACAAGCGAAGTAGCCTTTTCCCACAGAATGGGGGCATTGGTCGTTATGCTGTCGCGCAATCCTGTTACAATCTCTTCGCCCTTTTTCTGGAGCGTCGGAATGGTCTCCGTGATGCGTGTGTACACCGTCTCCATGAGTTTGGGGACATTCTGCACAGCAATCTCGCCGAGCATTTTGTAAATTTCTGCGCCCGCTGTCAGCACTGTCGGGATAGCGTTTAACACGCCCTGTCCAACGCTTAGTGCCATGTTCGTGCCGGTTTCGAGTAGCTTCGGGATAGCGCCATACAATAGGTCAATGATTCCATCAAGAAACGAACTCAAATCGCCGTCGATAGGGTAGCCGAAAGCCGCTTGCCATATTCCGTCAAACAGCGCGGGGATTCCTTTTAACGCGTCCTTGATCATCGGGACGAGGTTGCCGCCAATGAATGTAACGGCGCTCTGTGCAAGCTGTCGCATCGACCCCGCAACATCGCCGCCTGTTGTCAGATTCGCGAGCAGATTCTCCGCCGAGGCTTTCATTGCACCGAATGAACCGCTAAAGGTTGTTGACGCTTCCTCTGCCGCAACGCCCGTTAAGCCTAAGTCGCCCTGAATGGCATGAATGGCGGCGTAAATGTCGCCGAGGTTGTTCATGTCATACTTAACGCCCGTCAGCTTGGTAGCATCGGCAAGAAGCCGCTCCATTTCGGTCTTCGTTCCACCATATCCCAACTTTAAGTTATCGAGCATGGTGTAATTGCCTTTAGCAAATCCTTGGTATGCGTTCTGGATTGCCTCAATCGGTGTACCCATTTTGGCGGCGTTGTCCGTCATATCCATAATGGCGGTGTTTGCCGCTTCAACGGCTTTTGTCGTATCACCCTTGAATGCCGCTTTTAGAGAAGCTCCAAAGCTAACCGCTTGCTCCGCGTAGTCGTTCGCGCTAATGCCCGCCTGTGCCGCTTGCATCGCGTATTCTTTCGCCGCGCCCGCCGCATCGCCGTACAGGGTTTCAAGTCCGCCGAAACTCTGTTGGAGCTTTCCACCCGCGTCAAGTGCCGCTTGGACTCCCTTAACGACTGTTGCGCCGATTGCCGCGCCCGCAATGGCTTTTTTAATATTTCCTACTATGCTTGACCCCGCATTTGCGCCCGCCTTTTTAGAGCCAGGCACAACTTGGTCTTTAATTTTGCTAGATATTCCCTCGGCTTTGGGGATTATCTGTACATATGCTTTTCCTAAATCAGACATGCTCCCAAGCCTCCTTAAATTCCTCGCTCGATTTAAATTTATAAATCGGCTGTGCTTGTGGCTTTTCGCCCTCTCTGATGTACATGCTCATAAGCGCCGTTTTTGACAGTTCTTGCCCAAGCAGTACGCTCCGTATAACCGTCAGATTGTCCGCGATAACCGCAAGCAGTTCCATTTCATCGACTTCCAAAGCGCCAGACATTTTCCTCTTGATTCTGGAATTTTCCCTCAAACCAAAAGAAAGCGCCGCCAATGTCTCCACGGGCAGCGCATTTAAATCAAAAATTCCATATGTTTCCGCAAGGTCACATAATAGCGCGTCTTCGTCGGTGGCAATGTATCGAGCGAGGGTTAAGAGTTTTTTGCGACAATCTCGACGATTTCACTAAACTCGGTCGTCAGATTCTCGATAGACTGGAAACCATCCGCATCTGTGATGTGTTCGCACAGCTTATCAAACTGCTCCACGCCGAGTGCGCTCTCGATCACGTCAGGCCACAGCGTGCCGTCTTTCTGTGCCGCCGCAAGGCGTCTCACGAAACGCACATCTTTGACGGCTCTGGGGTCAATATCAAACTCGAACCCTGTCGAAGTCTTGCCGTGTGTCATACGTTACCCCCCGTAGCCGCCTGCTTCTTGTAGTCCTTGCTTGTGTCATTGTCGTTTGCGCCAAAGCCACCGGACAGCGCTGTAAAGGTCATATCAAAACCGATTGCTTCGTTGTCCTTGTAAGCAACATCACCCATGCCTGTCAGCTTAGCATTGGGAATGACCGTCCTCTGCTTGCCGCCATCGCGGAGAAGCATGTCGATAACGTAAACGCATGCGGGCTGATTGGTCGCATTGTGGCGGACTGTAATGCCCGTTGATGCTGTGCCTGTTACGTTGCTGTCGCCGTATGCGGCTTTGAGCACGTCGATGTTGAGCGACTCGATAGCCTTAAACTGATATGTTTCAATCTTCTCAGTCATAGGCGTGTCAACAATGTCACCGCCCCATGCCTTAATGTTCTCGGTGCTGATGTTGGTTGCGTTGGTAACGCCATCCTCCGAGCAGTAGCCGAGGCATTTGTAAGCATTATCGAGTGCCGTGTCCACAGCCGCGGGCAGTGTCGTGCCGAGCGGTGCGCGCCAGATAGCGCCAACTCCCGCGGGTTTACCCGTGGATACATAATCAACTGTATTAGCCATATATCCTACCTTTCATAGTGCGTGACAACAGCCACACACTGGTATCTGTATCGTTTTGTTTCGGTGTCGGTAAAATTGTAGTCGGAATTGATGTAGACGGCGGAAACACTCGGAAGCTCTACCGCTTGCTTAATCCGCGCTTTCACAGCCATGTTGAGCGCCGCCGCGTCATAAAGGCTCGCGCCGTAAGACTGCAATGCAAGCGTGGTAGACTCAATCAAATCTGATTCGCTCGAGCCTGTCCGCTCAATGAGCACATAGGACGCGGGTTTGTTAATCGGCTCTTCCATGTAGACTGGCACGGTCAAATGCTCGCTAAGATAATCCAATATGGTCTTTTCAATCATTTGGCCTCCAATCCGCTCGCACCGAGCGCCTTTAAAAGCGTGTTGTCTTTGTATGCCTTGCTTGCGGCTTCCTTGTTTTCCGCAAACACATTGCCGATAGCGGTAAAGGACGCAACGCCAACGCGGTGTCCGAATCCGTTTCCCGCCAGTTCCGCGACTCGTGCGGATGCCGTTTCGAGGTGTGCTTGCATCTCTGGGGATTTCATTAGCTCATTAAGCCCCGCAAGGTTCAGCTCAAACTCAACATCTTTACTCATACGCTTCCACATTTACTTTCTTGTTCCACGCAAGCGGGATTAAGTGCTCAATGCCGCGCGTAGCATCGCCAATCGTGCGGTATCTCTTGCCCCAGAACTCAACCGTTACGCCGCTCCACTCGTGTGTATCACCTTTTGGAATGGCAAGAGTGTATGCAATGCGCTTTCCGGAAAGATTCATTTCGTTCAGCACATCTTCGCTCGACGGCGCACCAATCAGCACGTTTTCGACTGTCTCCGCCGTATCCTCATAAATCGGACGGTTAAACGCATCAGTTCCGACTAATGTTTTGTTGTACAAAATGACGCTTTCGCCCGTCATGTTGCCAACTCCTCGACCGGACTATAAGAGCCTATCCTGTTACCGACTCCAAGCAGTCTCTTTTCCGTCCGTGTTAAATACAGCTCACCGGTTGCGCCATTTCCAAACGTCCACGACTGTGAGTAGCCGAGTGCGGAGGCGCTTCCTTGTGTTGCCCCTGTTGGTACAGTCAAATCACCCTGACTGCCCATTGCGCGAATGACCATACTGCATGATACGGTCGCTTTTGCTTCGTCCGATGCGTTCGGCGCGATTGCATCAATCAATACGCCCGCGTCATCAAGCAAAGCGGCGCACACGTCCATCTGGTCATCGCTTAGAGGCTTCACCATGCGGCGCTGTACATCTTCGGCTGTTGCGTATGACATAGCGTCACCTCATTTCTTTGTTGCTGTTGTCTTTTTCCGCTCTTTTACGGGTTTGGCAACAGAGGCAAGTTTATGCCCCTGTGCCTTGTATTCGTCTACGCGGGATTCATGCACCCACATAACAACGCCCGTATATCGGTCAATCATCTTGATCATGCGTGCGCCTTGGTCAGCTTTGCAAAGTAAGCGGTTTCAGCGACGAAACCAACCTCGATCTCAACCAGAACAGCAAACATGTTCTGCTGGAATAGATTGATAGTTCCGCCAGAAACAGCAAGCGTAGCGTCGGAAGAATAGCGGATCTGGATGCCCTCAACCGTGCCGTACATTGCGTGATTCCAGTCACCGGCGATACCGACAATGTCAGCGACTGCGGGGGAGGTTGTGCCTGCCTTGTAAGCAGCTTTGGAAATCTGAACAGGTGCGCCAAGTACGCGTGTAATTCCATTCTCCGTAACGGTGTTAAACAGCGGTCTGTTCTCACCATCGACAGCGCCGAGAAGTGCGCTCTTGCCCTGCGGTGCAAGTGCAATACCATTCATAACGCCGCCCTGTGCGGAAATAGCGCCGTCAGCGGCGACGAGGCCCGCATATGTGCTTGCGCCGGTTGCGCCGAGATCGTAGCCGGTTACTGCGGACAGATTGTCAAAATTTGCGAGTGTTCCGGAAGACGGGCCGAAGAAAACAGTCTGGTCAAACTTCTCAGCCAGAACAGCGGGGAGCCTTGCGATCAGTGCGTTGTACAGCGCGGAGGCGTCTCTGCGGAACTCGTTAGAAAACGGAACGATCACGGCGAGCTTGTGCGCCTGCATAATTTTCTTGTCGAGTGTAGGGGTGCTGACGGGCTTTGCGCCGGTCTCTGTTACCCACTCTGCGGCGGGGTCGGAAGCAATAACGGGGATCTGTACGCCGTTGCCAGGCAGCGGGATCTGGCGTGCCAGTCTCATAACAATAGACGCTTCCTGAGTTTTCTGGAGGATCTCTGCGGATACCTCATTGGGGAGCTGAATATTAGAACGATTAATAGGTGTTCCGGTTCCTGTAATAGCCATTGTTTTTACCTCTCTTAGTTGGAAACTTGGTTGAACCAATCGACAAAAGCGTCTTTTGGTGTGGTTTTCTGGGTGGCGCTTACCTCGCCACCGTCACGGATCACGGGGTATGCTGTGGGTTTTGCGAAGTCCACAATGCCCTGTGCCTGTGCCGTGCAATCCTCCTCGGTCTCGCCTGTGAGGAGCGAAGCGGGGACGCCTGTTGCTTTGGAGACTTTTTCACGCATGTCTCTGATAGCGTTGGACGCCTTGAGGGTGCTCAGCTCTGTCTCGAACGCTGTTGCCCTGTTTGTGAGTTCTTCCACGTCGCGTGCGTCCGCCCTGAGTTGCTCGATCGTTGCATTGGCGGTCGCGAGCTGTGTTTGCAGGTCTGTGATGCCCGCTTTGGCAGAGTTAATATCCGCGCCGTTAATGTCCATAAGCGCATTAATCTGCTCCGTGGTTGCATCTGGGAATAATCCCGTAATGTCTGTGCGTTTCATAAAGCCTCCTTTTCCGTTACGCTTTTTACGAGGTTGCATCTCAACGGCTGAATGTTTTACGTCCTTTCGGGACAAATAAAAAAGCACGCTGTTAAACGTGCCTTAGTTACCGATGTTTAATTCTTCGGCGGCGGAAGATTCTCTCTCCTGTCGCTTTGCATATGCGGAGCGTTTCTGCGCGTTGATTTCGTCAGCGTTCTCCGCATAAATCCGACGGCGCAATGCTCTGATTTTGTCATCTGGCGAGCCTTTGCCGTCTCCGTAATACATTTTGTAGTATGCGGACGGGTTATAGCCCTCCACGTCCAAATTGTGGCTAAATCTGACGGCGTATGTGCAATCGCAATTGGCGTGGATGTGTTCGGCGTGACCGTCCTTTATTGCCTCTTTAGAGGCTCTTTGCCACCCTCTGGATGCAAGGGCGATACAAAACGCGCAAGTGTCTCCACGCGGTATCCACGCCCATTCAGCGCCATCTCTGAGGGCGTTTTGCATCATGGTGTCCACGCCCGCCATCTTGACTTGGCGTCCGACTGCGGCGGATATGATTTCAGTATTGCGGCTTTTAATCGTGCCGTTTACAGCTTTTGCCACTTCCGCATATGTTGCTGTTTGCGCGGGTAGAGCGGCAGGTACTGACGTGTCAGACAGTTCCGCAAGTGCGTCATACATCTCACTGGCAAGCGCTCCCGCGCCCTCTCCGTACTTGGTCGCAAGCGCGTAAGCATAATCAATCAACTCTTGCCGCGTGTCGTAGTCGAGCGCGTCAAAATCAACGCCCGCCAGTCTTTTTGACATGAGTTGCGCCGCCTTGTCGCTCATCTTGCGAAGATTCGCAATGTATGTATCCCACGCTTTAGCTGATACCGTCATTGACTTCCTCCAAGAGCGCTAAACCCCTCGACCGCTGTTCTTCCGCCTTAATGCGCCGTATATCCGCCTGGCTGAATCCGATCATTTCGAGAAACGTGTCAGTGCTTGCAAAGCCTTGGCGGGCGGATGCGATTTTTAATGCCGCATCAGTCGTGGACGCTACGGACGGCATAGCGGGGTTTTTAAAGTGCGCTACGATGTTCTGCGCCTCCTCGCCTAACTCCTCCATTGTGGAGCCGTTAGCGATTGCAAGCGCCATCACAGCAACGATACGGAGGGAATTGCCGTTAGACTGGTTAAGCTGTTCCGCCATTCCAATTAAGGTCTGGGTCTGCGCTATAATAGCCTCGCTCGATGTAGGATTTGCGTCATTTACCACGCCCGTATCCGTGACGGATAAGCCCGTTGCGGCGCTAAACTGAGTCGCAAGCAGTCGCATCATATCTACATGCGGCTGAATCGTACCCTGTGCAAGCTGTCCAAATGTAGGCTTCTCGCCTGTCTCTGGGTTCGTGGTCGATGCGATGATACTGCCCACATACTGGCGGAACTTATCATTAACAACCGCGTCGTACTGGTCATCCGTGACGCCGAGCAGATATTTCTGCGGGCTTGTCGCAAATTCCAAACCAATTGACGCGTTCGCCATCGTCCGCACGTATCCTTGGATAAGCCTGCGCACGGGTTCTTTGATTCTGGAACGCCCGAACGGTTTAGAACTTGTGGGATTCCACCTAAACGCCTCCATAAGCGGCCTGCCCATCTTATGCGGGTAGCCGGTGGCACTCCAAAGCGTGCCGCGCTTTTCGAGCACCCAGACAGTGTCCTCCGTATACAGGTTTATCAGGGTAGGCTCCCAAAGTTTAAAGGCATTACTCGGTGCGCTGTTGATCACGGCAAAACCGTAATCAATACGCCCCTTTTCGCCATCCCAATGCGCCGCCGCAGTAAGTGGAGAGTGGAAGCGAATCTTGCACCCAATTTCCCTATCAGCGGAGAGCGTGGCGAATGTGCATCCGAGTTTCAGCTCATCGCGGCAAGCCTTTGCGTATTCCGTAACCAGATCATTGTCGGTGACGATTCCAACCAAATCCTCGGACTGGTAGCCGCGAGCGTCCACAAATCCATCGAACATTGACCGCGCCGCGAGCACATCAACCGCTTTTGCTCCCCATGCGCACCCAATCTCTAATTTGCTCATGTTCTTGGGCAACGCTATGCCCAAATTGACATCCGACAGCGGGATATTGCCCTCGTAGTATTTTTCTTTTTCCCAGTTCTTGGCGTAGTGGCTCTGATAAATCTCGATAAGATTTCTGAGCATGCCGCGCTCTCTCTGCGGAAGTCCCGCCACCATTCCAACATCAATTAACATCTGCATTTCGTTGCCCTCTATCCAATACGCATTTTCCTTGACGGGTCACGCTTCGCCGTCTTTGCGCCCCACAATGCAAGCGCACACGCCTCAATAGGTGCGGAGTTCTCGCCGCCGAATCCCCACCCGCCCGAAATCGGACGTTTGACGGATGTGACGGCGCTCTCTCTTAAATCTTTCTGCGGTGCATACCATGTTGTACTCTTTGTGTTAAGTGAATCAGTCAGCATGGAAACAGCCGCTATGACGTTCTTTGCGGTCGGTCGTATAACGGACCCTTTCGTGCGCCATGTTCCCGCTATCTTATCCACCAACACATCAACGCCGTTCTTGCCGTCAATCACTACACACGCCGCCCTATCTTTACGGGCGTTTAGCCATTCCGCCAACCAATTGACGCCAAGCCCTGTTGGTCTGCGGTCAATCAGCTCTATGCGGGCGTAACCGTTAGGCGTAACGACTGCGCCGCACAAACACACCTCAGAGCCGTCCGCGGTGAATTTAACGCCGTATGCCGTTTTGCCGTCTGGCTTCGGCATGGCGGAGGCGCATGAATCCCAGACGGCGGCGGGAATGGCATAATCCTCTTTATGCTCAACAACCGGCGTCCACCAGCCTAACCGCTCACGCGCGAAAGTGTCAGGTGGCATTTGTTCGCACTCGCCCTCGATTGTTGATATTAAAATTCTGTATCCTAAAGCGGGATTAGTCGCCGCCCATCGTTCGCGTTTCGTAACGTCTCCGATTTCCGGAACAGAAAACTCAATCCAAGAAGTGGAAGTCGTCTCGCCCGCTATTGCCTTGGAGCGTATCCCTCTGAATACCTCGCCCGCGCTTTCGCCATCTGGAGGCGTTCCTGTGTAAATTACTTGAGGGTTTCGGCTCGCTGAGATTGCCGGTATAAACGACGCTTGCGAATTAACGTCCAACTCTTGCGCCTCGTCAAATATCAGCGTATCTCCGTGCTGACCTCGCCCGCCGTTGCGGGTACGTGCCAGAAACTTAATCCGCGCGTCATTCTTTAGGATTATCTGCTCACGTCCGAGTGCCGTCTTAATGTCTTTCAGATATTTCCGCAGTTTCGGAGAGTCGAAGAACGACGCCAATTCTTCAAACGTCTCCGTGCTCGTTTTCTGGAGGTGTGCAGTGTAGAGCACTTGCTCGTGGTGCATGATCATGCCAGACGCGGCGCGGGTCTGAAGCAATCCCGTCTTGCCGTTCTGCCTTGCAATCGACATTCCGCAAGTACGATTAACCCACATGCCGCCATCAGTTGCCATCCAATCGGAGCACGCTCTCAATTGCCACGGGTCTAATACAATCCCGCCGAGCCGCATGATCCTTGCGGCGTCCGGTCCGTCAGTCTCCGTGTACTGCGGGCAGACCCTAACGGACGGCTCCTGTTTTCCCCGCAGCATCACGCTCGGCGAGGAGTTTTCCAATGTCGTCGTCATCGTCTGTCGTTCCCTCGATTTCTTCAATTTCTTTTAGTGTTTCGCGATATTGACGCGCCAATGACGCCATATCTCGCGCCCCTGGCTTACTGTCTATCTGTTCTGCCAAAACAAGAAGCAACTCTTTAAGCTGTTCTACTCTTGGCTCATTGACTGTATTTACCATTAAGCAAACTCCAATAAATCGCGCTTGTTTGAGTTACATATTGCGCACGCACATTGCACGTTGCTCCACGTATGCGTGCCGCCTTTCGCAAGCGGGATTATATGGTCAATCGTTGGAAAGTCGGGTCCAGTTGTTCCCCATCTCCTGTCTTTAGAGTTGCAAGTTTTCCCGCATATCTGGCACGTATTTTTATCGCGCCGCACAACCTTAATCCGCGTTACTGACGGGTCATAATAAACACCATAATGTCTGCATCTGCTTCGATATGTGCGCCCGCTTCTCTTGCATTTGTCAGAACAATATTTTTGTGTAGGATAGTTAGATGTAAATGTTTTTCCACAAGATGCGCACTGCTTTGGAGTCTTGGCGTCTTTCAAGGCAATTAAAAAGCACGCCATTTTCTGACGCGCCTCTCGAAGCTGTTTTGCCTCTTCGCAATATTCGCATTTAACATTCTTGTTTCTAACGGTTGATTTTGCCCGCTCTAAAACATTGCCACAGCATTTGCATTTCATTTTAACTCTGCCTTTGGTGTGGCTTACATATTCAAATCCGCATTGCGCTTCATTCACCCATTTTTCGACAGTATTTACGCGCCTTTTGCCCGTGGGAGAATATCTGCGGCGCATTTTTGCACATTCTGGCGAACACGTCACAATCGCATCACGGAACGTATCAAACGGCTTTCCACAAACCGCGCATATTTTGTGATATGGTTCCGTGCTTGTGTTGCACTTAATTCCTTTGCGGATTCTAAGCGCAATATCTTTGCACTTCTTAGAACAATAACGGCTTCGAGCGTCATGCGCTGTGTATTCGTTCCCACAATATGCGCACGTGCGGGCATACGATACTTTTACATAGTTTCCCATATTGATTACTCTGCCTTTCGTAATCTGCCTTTAATAACGCCCTAGAAGCGGCTAGGCATTGCCGTTTGTCGTGTAGCTATCACTATCTAGGGCGATATTCACTTGTTTTGTTCTTGGTCGCCATGCCCCGTGTGTAAAGTGGCGCT
>ERZ808034.27-NODE-27-length-18637-cov-9.391056_pt1 | contig 18637 bp, 15 predicted proteins | sample MGYA00380188_ERZ808034 | MGnify/ENA primary metagenome ERZ808034 (study PRJEB31490, sample SAMN06133380) | cow dung metagenome | isolation source: M12 | host: cow | place: China: Chengdu | collected 2015-05 ...
AGCTCAACAACAGCAATGACATTGAAATCCTACTAGAAAAATGGTTCTCAAGCGAATACTTACCAGAGATCCACAACTGGATAAACGACTTCGACCTCACTCCGGTCACAGAAGAATGGCTCATATGAACTGTCCCACTGTCTCGAAGTGTCTCGCTGTCTCGCCCCTGGGACAGCGGGACAGACGAGACACCCGAGACACCTTAGTTCGTTTGTTAAGAGAATGTTTATATCATCCATTGCAATACCCCGGTGAGTGTTGACCGTTTCTGAAAAACTTTTCTTACATTTGTGGAGTCAACTGGTTTTAACCGCTTGGCGTTACATATTGTGAAAGTGTTTTTTCGCAAGTCCTCTACTGAAAATGTGGTAGTTTTCTAATCGGATGGATGAGACGGAACAACACTCACTTCGTGTAGATTCTGAGGATAGGTGCGTTCTGCGCCTTGATATCCCATATCTACTACGGTGTGGGGTATTGTGTCGTTTATTTCCGATTGGGTCTTACCACAACCTTCAGTAGGATGAACGAAAGTCAGCTCCACACTTTCTTTGTATATAGACTTGTCGTCCTGGAGTTGGGATGAAACTACCTCTATCTATGTATAAGATTGAGAATTTGAAATTCCATTGTTATGATAATGGGGCTACAGAGTTCTATTCTGCAACTTTGCGTAACAATAATGAAAGTAAGGATGTTAGACTATATCATAACGGATCTGTATTTAGTGCTCACGAACCAAGTACAAACTTGATATATCATCTGATTCTTGACCCTACCATACAATCACTGGAGGATCTTAGAGATGGGGATAAGGTTGATGTTTTTGTGGTGATTCCAACTAACACGCAGCAATGAAGATTCTAAGTGGGAAGGGCGTGATGATTGTAGGAATAATCGGAGTTTTCATCTCTCCAATATTATTTACTCGTGGCTCCTTATTCAAGATTTTCGATTTTAGCAACACTGGACAAATCGGTGATACAATAGGCGGAATCACTGCTCCTATTGTTGGGCTAGTTAGTATTATATTATTGTATCTGACCCTTAGAGAACAACAGACTTTTAATTCTCGGCAGATTGTTGATAATAGAATTAACCAGTTGTTGATGATTCAAAATGATTTAAATACTCTAAGCGAGATGACAGCCTACAATTATACTATAGATAACCATGAGGTGTCTGAAAAGGGCTTACTTAATCTCGGTAAGCTATCTCAAACAAATACCTCATTTATGTTTGGCTACATGGAGTTAAATAGCCTCTTCCGATCGTGCGTATTGGCAAGAGTTATGTGTGAGCAAATTCGTCACTTTTCTGCTGATCTTGAGAAACCTGCAAAGGCATTCTTTAATTCTTTTGCCCTCAGTTATCTTAACTCCATTTGTGATTTCCTAAATACTGTAGAACGTAAAAATATTCTTGGAAATCAAATGGATTCATATGAAGATGAAGAATTTAGTTCAGAAGTCGGTAATTTATTGGAAGAAATTTCTCAAGAAATTCAAGGTATAAAACAAGAACTAAAACATTATAAATCATGAAAAGAACCTTATTGTTTACACTCTCACTACTGGCAGTAGTAGCCTGCAGTAAATTCGATGACTCCGCTATTTGGGAGGAACTTAACAAGCATGAAGACAGGATTGTTAAGTTGGAAACTCTATGCAATCAGATGAACACAAACATCACCTCATTGCAGACAATCATCATTGCTTTGCAGAGTAATGACTATGTTGTGAACATTGCCCCTATCATGGAAGGCAATAAAGAGATTGGCTATACCATTACATTCTCTAAAAGCGGTTCTATCACGATTTACCATGGTAAAGACGGCGAGAACGGAAAGGATGGAGCAAATGGAGCAGACGGAAAAGATGGTCAAGATGGCAAGGATGGAGTTGATGGTAAAGATGGAAAGGACGGATATACTCCAAAGATTGGTGTAAAGCAACACACTGACGGAAAATATTATTGGACTCTGGACGGAAATTGGATTCTTGATGACAGTAACAATATGATTCCTGTAACTGGAGAAGATGGTAAAGATGGAGCAAATGGTGCTGACGGAAAGGACGGTCAGAACGGTGAAGATGGCAACGATGGAGTAAATGGAAAGGATGGAAAAGACGGTATTACGCCACAGTTGAAGATTGAGGATGGATATTGGTATCTATCATATGACAATGGTGCAACATGGCAGAAACTTGGAAAGGCTACTGGAAATAATGGTCTTGATGGACTTCCTGGAGCCGATGGTGCTGATGGAGAGGATGGAGATAGTATCATCGACTCAATTACACAGGATGATGAAAATGTGTATTTTAATTTAACAGATGGGCAAGTTTTGACAATCATGAAAAGAAATAGTACAACTATTGATTTCAGAGATTTATATGTTGAGGCTATATGTGTTCGTAATTGGGATGCAAACAAAGATGGCGAATTATCATATTCTGAAGCTGAATTAGTGACATCCTTGAATGGCGTATTTACGGGTAATACATATATTGTGTCATTTGAGGAATTAAAATATTTTACAGGATTAAATAAAATTGAAGCACAATCCTTTAAAGGCTGTACCAATTTGTGGCGGATTACTTTACCATTGAATGTAACTATAGTCGAAAGTGAGGCGTTCTATGAGTGTAAATCATTGGAGGTCATCAAATTTAATGGGAATAATATTCACCTGTAAGAAGTTACTAATGACAAAAAAGAAATTGCCCGTTCGTTTTACGGGTCAGCACTTTACTATTGATAAAGTGCTAATAAAAGATGCAATAAGACAAGCAAATATAAGTAATCAGGATACGGTTTTAGATATTGGGGCAGGCAAGGGGTTTCTTACTGTTCATTTATTAAAAATCGCCAACAATGTTGTTGCTATTGAAAACGACACAGCTTTGGTTGAACATTTACGAAAATTATTTTCTGATGCCCGAAATGTTCAAGTTGTCGGTTGTGATTTTAGGAATTTTGCAGTTCCGAAATTTCCTTTCAAAGTGGTGTCAAATATTCCTTATGGCATTACTTCCGATATTTTCAAAATCCTGATGTTTGAGAGTCTTGGAAATTTTCTGGGAGGTTCCATTATCCTTCAATTAGAACCTACACAAAAGTTATTTTCGAGGAAGCTTTACAATCCATATACCGTTTTCTATCATACTTTTTTTGATTTGAAACTTGTCTATGAGGTAGGTCCTGAAAGTTTCTTGCCACCGCCAACTGTCAAATCAGCCCTGTTAAACATTAAAAGAAAACACTTATTTTTTGATTTTAAGTTTAAAGCCAAATACTTAGCATTTATTTCCTGTCTGTTAGAGAAACCTGATTTATCTGTAAAAACAGCTTTAAAGTCGATTTTCAGGAAAAGTCAGGTCAGGTCAATTTCGGAAAAATTCGGTTTAAACCTTAATGCTCAAATTGTTTGTTTGTCTCCAAGTCAATGGTTAAACTGTTTTTTGGAAATGCTGGAAGTTGTCCCTGAAAAATTTCATCCTTCGTAGTTCAAAGTCGGGTGGTTGTCAAGATGATTTTTTTGGTTTGGTGTCGTCTTTTTTTAAGCTGCCGCATAACGGCTGGCAAATTGGCGATGGAGCCGACTTTTAGCACAAATGTTGAATAGAATTACTAATCTTCAACATTGCACAAAAGTTCAATAGAAGTACTTCACCGGCTCTATTGCCAATTTGTTTGTTATGTGCCGTTTTATTCCATTTTATACATTTAACAATTGCTGAAACGTAAAGTCGGGTTTAAACATTTCAATTTCGTTTTGAGTTGATTCTTCTTGTGCTTCTTTGCCATAGATAAACATTTGCTGTTCATAATTTTTAACAGCCTCTTCAATGCTATTAAATTTTCCATCGGCTAGATTATCAGACAATATCAAGGCATCCACCAACCCACTATTTACTCCCTGCCCTGCAAAAGGCGGCATCAAATGTGCGGCATCCCCAATCATTGTTATGGGTAATGGGCGCTTGCTTTTCCAAGGCTTTTCTAAAGGAAATATCCGTGTAGCCAATCCTACAAATGACAACGTCGTATGAATCAATTCTTTGTAGCGTTCGTCCCAATCGGAAAATTCTTTCAGAAGAAAATCAACGACACTATTTCTGTTTTGAAAATCTACCTGCGTTTGGTTTTTCCATTCATCAGGTGTTTTAAAACTTATTCCAAAATGCAATGCACCATTATTATTGGGGTTAGCAAATAATAAATTACCTTGGTGAGATGCCATTAGCCGGTTTCCATTGCATAGCTGAAAAAATCCAGGACAGTTTATCTCTGGTTGATGAATATCGGCTTGTATATTGAAAGTACCTGTTTCTTCAACTTCCGTGTCGGTAACAAATTTTCTTACCTTGGACATCCCGCCATTGGCAAGAATAACCAAATCTGCTGTTTCACTCGGTTTATTCTCAAAAGTTAGTGTCCACTTCTTCTTACCAGGTTCAAGCATAACAAGTTTTCTATCCCAAATAACCGTGTCGTTTTCTAAACTATTCAACAAGATAGCCCTTAAGTCATTTCTGTTTATTTCAGGATTGTCAAATCGATTTTCGGGCTTTACATTTTTTGTGGATAAAATATTGCCTTTTTTATCAGCAATATTTACACCCATTGGTAAGGCTAAGTCATAATAAGTTTGTAACAATCCCGCTTTTTTCATTGCTTCCTGACCTGAACCTTTGTGTAGGTCAAGGGTTCCACCAAAAATTCTTGCCTCTCGGTCGTTGTCTCTTTCGTAAACTGAAACGTCTATGCCGTTTTGCTGTAATAATTTTGCCATAGTCAGTCCAACGGGTCCACCACCAATTATTGCAACGTTCTTATCACTAAGTAAATTCATTTGTTTGTCTGTATCTATTCGCATTGTCATTCAAAAATGGCCCATAACAATGGCTCGGCGAATTGGCGAAGTAGCGAAGCTGTATCGAAGATACAAAAGCGGAGCTATTTAGCCAAGTCGCTTGTTGTAAGCAGTCCGCGAAGCGGCGGCTTACGGCAAGCGACGTAAGTCGCCGAGCCATTGTTAGCAAGGAGCGCAGCGGATTGCTAACAACGGTTTGCAGCTATACGCAGGCAGGGATTTTTACCACTAAGCTACCTACGATGAACTGAACTTTAAATTTACCACTTTCCTGTCTTACGAAGCACGAACCCCCTGCTTGCGTATAGGTGATGTTATGCGGTCGGCTTTCATTTTCTCTTCTTTCTCGTTAATTTGTCAAGCAAAGTTACTAAATTTGCAGTCAAGCAATTTCAATTTTTGAATTATGTATTTCAGCAGACCTTGGACTTCTATCTAAGTGATAGGCAGTCCTGAATAAATTCCAATCAATCTTTTAGGGCAAGACAATCAGTCTATGCTTTGTGTGTGCTGTCATTTTTTTTGATGGCATTGCTTTGTCGTAGTTGCTCTGTCGGGTAATACTGTCTATTCACTTCTCTGTGATTTGAATTCAAGGCTGAATTCAACTTGCAAATGCAACAGAATTCTGATTAATAATTTGTTTAAATTTTTCGTTTGGCGTGAGGTATCCAAGTCTTTTACGAGGTCGATTATTGAGTTTATTTTCAATCCACTTAATCTGTTTGTTGGTTACTTCACTAAAGTCCTTACCCTTTGGGATATACTGCCTGATAAGCCCGTTGGTGTTTTCATTGGCACCACGTTCCCATGAGTGGTATGGTTTGCAAAAATAGAATTTTATTTCCAATTTTTGCGCAATTTCCTCGTGCTTTGCAAACTCCTTTCCATTGTCAGCCGTAATTGTGTGTATTAAGTTTTTCACTTTCCGCAGTGCCCATACTGCAATCTTAGCTACCGGGATGGCTTCTTTTCCCGACAACTTGCGTATCCAGACCCTGCTTGTTGCTCTGTCGTTAATGGTAAGAATGGCACCTTTGTGGTTCTTACCAATAATTGTATCTATCTCTAAATCACCAAATCTCTCCTTCAGTTCCACTATCTCGGGACGCTCATCAATATCCACCCTGCCTGGGATAAATCCTCGCCCTGCATTTTTAGAACCACGTTTGGCATACCTGCGACCTTGTCTGCGAAGATATTTGTGCAGTTTGCCACCCCGCCGCTTATCCTCCCAAATCCAGCGATATATCGTTTCGTGAGATACCATCGCAATTCCCTCCAAGCGGCTCCTGCCGACAATCTGCTCCGGGCTGAATCCTTTCTTCAACAGCTTTATTATCCGTTTTCTCATTGCCGGTGTAAGCACTTCCTTGCGATGTTTTTGCTGCTTGCGCCTGTCTGCTTTTCGCTGGGCAAGCTCCATGCTATAGCTACCACTTCGGGCGTCGCAATTGCGCTTTATCTCCCTGTAAACAGTGCTTTTATCTACTCCGATAGCTTCCGCTATTGCTTTTTTGCTCATCGGTATTTGCAACATCATAGAAATTGCATACCTTTGTTCCTCGGTTATATGTTTGCTCATCTGCAACTTTTTTTTCTTTGGACGGACAATTAAAGCAAAGATAGCAAACTTTATCCATTCAGAGTGAGAGAAAGGGGGACATTGTCTCTCTTTCCTCTCTGAAAAATAAATGTTTTTATTGCTTATTATCCGCACCCAAAAAGTTGCATTTATAAGTTGAACTCAAGAAGTATTCACCTGTAAGAAGTTACTAATGACAAAAAAGAAATTGCCCGTTCGTTTTACGGGTCAGCACTTTACTATTGATAAAGTGCTAATAAAAGATGCAATAAGACAAGCAAATATAAGTAATCAGGATACGGTTTTAGATATTGGGGCAGGCAAGGGGTTTCTTACTGTTCATTTATTAAAAATCGCCAACAATGTTGTTGCTATTGAAAACGACACAGCTTTGGTTGAACATTTACGAAAATTATTTTCTGATGCCCGAAATGTTCAAGTTGTCGGTTGTGATTTTAGGAATTTTGCAGTTCCGAAATTTCCTTTCAAAGTGGTGTCAAATATTCCTTATGGCATTACTTCCGATATTTTCAAAATCCTGATGTTTGAGAGTCTTGGAAATTTTCTGGGAGGTTCCATTATCCTTCAATTAGAACCTACACAAAAGTTATTTTCGAGGAAGCTTTACAATCCATATACCGTTTTCTATCATACTTTTTTTGATTTGAAACTTGTCTATGAGGTAGGTCCTGAAAGTTTCTTGCCACCGCCAACTGTCAAATCAGCCCTGTTAAACATTAAAAGAAAACACTTATTTTTTGATTTTAAGTTTAAAGCCAAATACTTAGCATTTATTTCCTGTCTGTTAGAGAAACCTGATTTATCTGTAAAAACAGCTTTAAAGTCGATTTTCAGGAAAAGTCAGGTCAGGTCAATTTCGGAAAAATTCGGTTTAAACCTTAATGCTCAAATTGTTTGTTTGTCTCCAAGTCAATGGTTAAACTGTTTTTTGGAAATGCTGGAAGTTGTCCCTGAAAAATTTCATCCTTCGTAGTTCAAAGTCGGGTGGTTGTCAAGATGATTTTTTTGGTTTGGTGTCGTCTTTTTTTAAGCTGCCGCATAACGGCTGGCAAATTGGCGATGGAGCCGACTTTTAGCACAAATGTTGAATAGAATTACTAATCTTCAACATTGCACAAAAGTTCAATAGAAGTACTTCACCGGCTCTATTGCCAATTTGTTTGTTATGTGCCGTTTTATTCCATTTTATACATTTAACAATTGCTGAAACGTAAAGTCGGGTTTAAACATTTCAATTTCGTTTTGAGTTGATTCTTCTTGTGCTTCTTTGCCATAGATAAACATTTGCTGTTCATAATTTTTAACAGCCTCTTCAATGCTATTAAATTTTCCATCGGCTAGATTATCAGACAATATCAAGGCATCCACCAACCCACTATTTACTCCCTGCCCTGCAAAAGGCGGCATCAAATGTGCGGCATCCCCAATCATTGTTATGGGTAATGGGCGCTTGCTTTTCCAAGGCTTTTCTAAAGGAAATATCCGTGTAGCCAATCCTACAAATGACAACGTCGTATGAATCAATTCTTTGTAGCGTTCGTCCCAATCGGAAAATTCTTTCAGAAGAAAATCAACGACACTATTTCTGTTTTGAAAATCTACCTGCGTTTGGTTTTTCCATTCATCAGGTGTTTTAAAACTTATTCCAAAATGCAATGCACCATTATTATTGGGGTTAGCAAATAATAAATTACCTTGGTGAGATGCCATTAGCCGGTTTCCATTGCATAGCTGAAAAAATCCAGGACAGTTTATCTCTGGTTGATGAATATCGGCTTGTATATTGAAAGTACCTGTTTCTTCAACTTCCGTGTCGGTAACAAATTTTCTTACCTTGGACATCCCGCCATTGGCAAGAATAACCAAATCTGCTGTTTCACTCGGTTTATTCTCAAAAGTTAGTGTCCACTTCTTCTTACCAGGTTCAAGCATAACAAGTTTTCTATCCCAAATAACCGTGTCGTTTTCTAAACTATTCAACAAGATAGCCCTTAAGTCATTTCTGTTTATTTCAGGATTGTCAAATCGATTTTCGGGCTTTACATTTTTTGTGGATAAAATATTGCCTTTTTTATCAGCAATATTTACACCCATTGGTAAGGCTAAGTCATAATAAGTTTGTAACAATCCCGCTTTTTTCATTGCTTCCTGACCTGAACCTTTGTGTAGGTCAAGGGTTCCACCAAAAATTCTTGCCTCTCGGTCGTTGTCTCTTTCGTAAACTGAAACGTCTATGCCGTTTTGCTGTAATAATTTTGCCATAGTCAGTCCAACGGGTCCACCACCAATTATTGCAACGTTCTTATCACTAAGTAAATTCATTTGTTTGTCTGTATCTATTCGCATTGTCATTCAAAAATGGCCCATAACAATGGCTCGGCGAATTGGCGAAGTAGCGAAGCTGTATCGAAGATACAAAAGCGGAGCTATTTAGCCAAGTCGCTTGTTGTAAGCAGTCCGCGAAGCGGCGGCTTACGGCAAGCGACGTAAGTCGCCGAGCCATTGTTAGCAAGGAGCGCAGCGGATTGCTAACAACGGTTTGCAGCTATACGCAGGCAGGGATTTTTACCACTAAGCTACCTACGATGAACTGAACTTTAAATTTACCACTTTCCTGTCTTACGAAGCACGAACCCCCTGCTTGCGTATAGGTGATGTTATGCGGTCGGCTTTCATTTTCTCTTCTTTCTCGTTAATTTGTCAAGCAAAGTTACTAAATTTGCAGTCAAGCAATTTCAATTTTTGAATTATGTATTTCAGCAGACCTTGGACTTCTATCTAAGTGATAGGCAGTCCTGAATAAATTCCAATCAATCTTTTAGGGCAAGACAATCAGTCTATGCTTTGTGTGTGCTGTCATTTTTTTTGATGGCATTGCTTTGTCGTAGTTGCTCTGTCGGGTAATACTGTCTATTCACTTCTCTGTGATTTGAATTCAAGTATTAAGATTGTGATTTGAAATAGAGTTCTCTCTGGGTGTCGTAGTCTTGACCATTCCACCAATCATTACAGGCGTCAATAAAGGATTGTGAGCCATCTTCCGAGGAGTAGTCGGCCTCACGCAATCCCGTAATGCTTTCCAATGTGATAAAGTCAAGGTCTTTCCACCAGTCTTGCATACGCTGCTTGTAATCACTTAGGGAGCAGAAATTCTGACTCTGCTCACAGTCTGCACACCATTTACAGTCTGTATCGTCATCATCCACATCGCTTAGATATTCTGCGTTGTTAGCATCTACCCAAGCCTGAATCTCAATCTGCTTTGAACCGCAAGCATCGCAAACATATACATCTTCATCGTGTGGCTCCTCTCTTGTGGCCTTGCCGTCATAGAGTGCCACAGCATGATTGACAAGCAGTTCACGATTGTTGTCCGAGAGTTCGGCATAGAATCGTTCTGCCGCTCCGAGTATTGATTTACTTGCAAGGGAGTTCCATTTCTCCCAGAAGTGCTTATAAGCACCTCCAAAAGTAATCTTGCACTCTTCCTCGCCCCAAGCATTCCACATATAGTAGTGGAAGCTCGATACTGCATTTACAGGGTCTAATCTCATAGTCGTAATCTTTGAGCGTTATTATCTCTGTTCTCTTCCAATTGCTGCCATACGGCATCATATATCTCATATAGCCAGTCGATATTCTTTGCTCCGAGTTCAAAGGGTGTGGAGCAAGTCACTTCATCATTGCAAATCTTGTCGTGGGCAATCACAGTCATACTGTTATCCGTTACCTTGACACCCATTACTTTGCACTCGTATGGGTCTCCGTCCCAATTGAACCATATCACCCATACAGGATCATCCTGCTCTTCGGGGAAGGTTATCTCTGTCAGCCCATGCGAGTAGAGCAACTGCCTTATGGCATCTATGATATCCTTGCGGAGTGTCTCTATCCTGTCGGAGAAGTCCATCTTCAGACGCTTTGTTTCGTTCTCTTTCTCTGTGTAGGATAGAATCTGCATATCGGGGTGAACATCAAACTCCCAATCCACCTCGTCATCATCGAGTGTGGTGTGAATGTTTCCACCCAATACCAGCCCGCAATCTCTTGTTACCATTGTGCGTGCTTCATTGCGGTCATCTGCCGCTACGGTGTAAGTCCCCTCGAAGAGGTATCTTACCTTTACTTCAATCTTTTTCATACATTGATGTTTTTATGGTTAATACTGATTTAGCTTGCCGGAACAATGCTTACCTGCTTACCAAAGAAGGAGTCGCAGACACCATAAACATGCTTGATGGAGCAGTCATACTCGGAGCGTTCATTGTCAAGTCGCAGGCGGAAGCCATAGCCGTCCTTGCGTGCCTTATCCAGTCGGATTCTGACATCGCTCTTGAGTTCCATCTCTATCAGACTGCCACCGCCATACATCGAGCTGAACAGCCCGCAGGTGTTACCTTTGGGGATAACGACCTCCTTTATTTTGAAGTCGGCATCATAGAGGTCACGGAGGTTTACAAGACCTATGTAAGTAAGCAGGTTGGCTCCACAGCAGGAGTTCTCCAATTCTTGGCAGAAATCCTCGTAGGACACTTGTTCCTTGCCGTCACGATACTTCTTGTTCGGGAATCTTCCATATACGGTGTAGCCTTTCTCCGTCAATGCCTTCTTTACCTTTGCAGGGTTGAGGCGGAGAGTATCAATCATATCTCCGAAGTAACTCTCCTTGTAGCGGAAGCCACCTTGCGACTCCAGCCAGCAGGAGTTGATGCAGTCGTAGTTGGATAGCATCTCCACCCGTACAGGAATATCTCTGGTGTTCTTGATAAGGTCGTTTACCGTTGTGGAGTCATCACGCTCACGTATCTCGTCCCTTATCTCATCATCGTGTTCCTCGAAGAAGGCTTCTATTTCGTCCTCCTCAAAGTCGTGGAAGTCGATGCAGTGGCTCTTCAGTCCTTTGATAATCTCTTGTGTTGCCTGCTCCTCGGCATCCTCGTACCAATCCTCGACCTTTGACCACAGATCCTCGCAGCCTTGTTTTTCAAGGCACTGTTGCAAGAGGTCTCGGTTTTCGTTGAGGCTTTCCCGATAGTCCACCCATACGAGGGTGTAGTTCTCGTCCATTATGCTTTCGATGAACTCCATTGTGAGTGTTTTCTTTGCTTCGTTCATTTGTCGTTACCTGTGTACGGCAGGATTCTGTTTCCCGTACATATGTCTATAAATGCGAAGAGCGACCTTGTGGCCGCCCTTCGGTTACTCTTTACCGTTGAATATCTCTTCGTATCTCTCTTTCTCTATCTCCGTTTCTGCGTTGAAACTGAAATGTGCCGTATATCTGTATCCAGTTCGTGGATTGCCACCGAACTTCTGGATAGCCATATCTATCTCCCAATCCACCTCACCTATGCCGAGTGATATGCGGTCATAGTGCAGCAGGTGATGAGCCAATCGCAGTGCAGGGTCGGTCTTTCTCTCTTGCCTCAGATAATCGAAGGCTCGTATCGCTATCTCTCTGTTGGATACCTTGATTGTCGTTTCCATATTCTTGAGGTTAGTTGAATGCCGTGTTATCTCTCTCATTGTCCTTTGCTGCAAGTATGCAGAACGGCATATCCAATATGCGATGTGAGAAGCACATATCGGAGTTGTAGTCCGTGCGTTGCCACAGCGTGAACCTCTCATCGGCAAACGACCATCGGAAATATCCCGACAGTGAGCCGAACTGAGGGTTTACATTCCTTGCTATGAGATACCTGTTCACATCCATAATGTGCTTTGCAATGAGTATGATGTTGAGTATCTCCACAAATGCCAACTGCGAGTACGGGTCAATCGGCATTACCGGTCCTTTGAAACTGATTTCCATATATCCTTTATTTTAGTTATAGTTATCATCGAATATCTCATACTGAAGAGGAAGCATATCGCAGAAGTTGCCCGATATGCCTGTATATACCAAAGCATCATCGGCGATGTCGGCAAGTTCCTCTTCGGTCTCCTGTATGGTGTTACCGTATATATCCTGATAGTGCGATACCATCATATGCGGATCATCGGTTGTGATGTCATATCCGAAGTGTTCGCTCCAAGTGACGAAATACTCCCTTTCGTTCTCGTCGAGCCTTTCCATGGCATCGCGTATCTCGAAGAAGTTGGGACATATCCACTCACGGTTTATCAGCCTGTCGGGTATGTTCTCCCATCTGGCATATCTGTACTCCGGTTCCTCTTCTTCGGGAAAGAGGTAGGAGCAGGCACAGAGGAATTCTCCCATATCGCTATAGTCGGACATCTGCACCCAATAGTCCTTGTACTCTTTCCCGTCCAGGATGTGCTGCGTGGTTACGGCAACCTCGGCATTGTTCAAATCCATATTTTCCATAGACTTTCTGTTTAACTTGTTACTCGCTGGCTTCCCCAGCTGATATGTATCTTACCCTCGCTGTCCGTAGATCGTATCAGCAGGCTGTCGATGACCGACATGGTGATGTCGAACTCCTCGAAGATTTCCGACTGCTCCTTCACTTCGCCTGTCTTGATGAACTCGTTGAGACGCTCTTTGGTGAGTACCAATGCCATCAGGTTCTGCTCAACGGAGTCCTCGTAGGTGACATAATGCACATCCTTCATCTCCTTGGAGTCGAGGCGTATGAAGCGGAAGTAGAACTGCTCCATCTTGGGTATGTTCCATTGCAGCGACTCCAGTATCACATCGTTGCAGGTGGGTATGTTTACCGAACTGCTCAAGCTCTGCTGTGTGCATATCAGTATGCCGTTGATGGTGGAGTCGAACTCCGTCACGATGCTTTGACGCTTCTTGAATGCCACATCTCCCTTCACGACATATATCGGTCTGTCGGGGAAGCGTTCACGGATATAACTCTCATAGAGGTCAAAGGCGGCAAGTGTGGTACAGCCGATGGCTACCTTGCCCGGTATCTTGCGTATCAATGATTCTATATATCGTGTCTTGCTCGGATAGTCATCGCCGTAGTATCCCGATATGAGGTGTGGAACGGAGCAAGCCTTGATAAGCAACTTTATTTGTCGCATAAGTCTCAGTCCTGCATCCTTCTTCGTGTCACCCGTGCTGTTGTAGTAGAGTTCGCATATACGGCAGAACTCCTCGATGATGACACGATAAACTTCATGCTCACCCTTTGAGGGGCTTACGGTATGTGTCCGTATCTTGTATTTCTCGCCTGCAAAGTCTCGGAACTTACGGGTGATGATGGTCTTGCCTATGAGGTCGAAGAGTTCATCCTTGTTATATACATCCTGATTCTGCTTCTCAATGCCGAATACCGTTGCCTTACCCGGACAGTGGCAGGCACGGAACAGCACATGACCTCTGAACGCAGGGAATGGCTCTCCGCAGTGGAGGTTTCTTTCACACTCTATCTCCTTATCTCTGTTCTCGTGATAGATACTGCTGCACCAACAAGTCATATTGACCGAGTTGTTATAGAGCAATTCAAACTGGCTGTATAGCTCTGCGATATTGTTACGGGTGGTTGTTCCCGTATCGAGAATCTTGTACTTGAGTCTGCGGAAGACTGCCAGGATATGCTTTGTGCGTTGCGATGATGGGTTAGTAATCTCGTCCGACTCATCGAACACAAGGCATAGTTTCCTTGACGATAGTTTCACAAACCGCATAAGGTCGCGTTTGAGCTTGCCGACCATAGAGGTGGATAGCAGCAGGAAGATACCTCTCGGCACATCTTCGAGATCCTTGTATGTGCGTATCACTCTGTATCGCTCCTTGTTGATGGCGAGGAACGGAGTCCAGGTCATATTGGTGGCAATGGCAGGGGCAAGTATCACCACATTGCGTACCTTGCCATATTTGAGCAGATACTTGGCTCTGTGATATACCGCTGCGGTCTTGCCGGAGCCTTGCTGCCAGTTGAGCAGAGCATACCGTTTCTGAAGTACAAGATTCAGGTCGTGCTTCTGCAACTGCGTGAACTCACATACCTCGCCATCCTTGTTTACGAAGGTGGCATTGTCAAGATACTCGGCAAGGGCATCGTCCGTTTCCATATCGGAGAAGGGTTGATTCTGTATATCATAGAGCCAACGCTTACGGCGGATAAGCCTCTTGGCGATGCGTATCTGTCGCAGATTCTCTTCGGTTGCAATCTCCGGAATAGGTAGTACGGTACTATCCAATATGAGGTCATTGATGCTTGCCGCCTTATGTTCCACCTTGTCAAGCAGTCGTGGTGCATACTGTTTGAGCTTGAAGCCGTAGGAGGTCTTTACCAATGCCACCTCCTTGCGTGGCACGACATTCTGCGAGGTGATATACTTGCGTATGGTGGCCAGCACTTTGGCAGTGGTCAGCTTCTTGCGTTCCCACTCCTTCATCTGCTCGTTGGTGGCATTCTCAGGAGGCTTCTGGTTACGAAACTTGGTAACAAGAGCTACAGTCTTGTCGATATGCTTGTTGAGTCTTGCGTGAGCCTTCAACTCATACATATACTTGGCGAGCTTGTACTCGAAGTGCTCCAACTCCTCCTTGTCTATGCGGTTGGTCTCACGCATAAGGTCAAGACGCAGGCGGTGCTTCATCTCGCGGGCTTTCTTCACACGCTCTTTGAGTTCTGCCATAGAGACAAACTCCTCGGCATTGTAGGGATTCATCTCTATATGCTGTGAACGACGCAGGAAGACCATTATCTTGGTGTTGAAGTTATCTACACCTACCGAAGTGAAGGCGTGAGGTGTCAACCTTGTCTGTCCGATGAAGGAGAAGTCCTCATTGACTCTTCCTACACGGCTCTTCTCCCAGAACTCATTCTGCATAAAGGAGGCAGGAACGATAATCATCAGGAAGCCTGCTGGATTGAGTAGATGGTATGCTTTGTCGATGTAATACTCCTGTGATAGTCGGAAGTCGAACTTCAGATTGAACGGAGGATTACCAATGATGGCATCAAAGCGTTGCTCGGAGTGGTACTGCTGTATGTCGCACTTCTCGATATGTGCATCGGGATAGAGATACCTTGCCACTGCCACAGCCTTGCTGTCTATGTCAAAGCCGTAGGCGTTGTGTTGGTTTGGCAGATGGTTGAAGAAGTTACCCATACCGCAACACATATCGAGAATCATCTCCGATGATGTGGGAGAGAGTACATCTACCATATCCCGACATACCTCGTGCGGTGTGAAGAACTGTCCAATCTCGAACTCCTTCTTTGCCTCGGCATACTCGTGGTAGCTGGCGAAGTCCGACTGCTTGAGGTTATGCAGTCCTCCGATACCCGTATAGCAGTTGTATATACTCTCCGCAGGAATCATATCCTTACCGGAGTTGATGGCAAAGAGAATCTTCTCGTTGATCTCTGCACGCTTGCCTTGCGGTATCTGTTGTGGTATGATGGCATACATGGCTGTAATGATTGAAGTGGATAAAAACGAAAGACACCCCGCAGGCAGTACCTACGGAGTGTCATACATATCGTGTGGTCATCAGTTCTCGTCTCTTAGTTTGATTTCATTTAGTCGCAGTCGCTTAAAACAGCTCTCTGCCGCAGCACTGTCCTTGAACTTGACATCGATGCGGGTGTTCCCGTAAAATTTGAGACTTACGGCATTGGTCGTTGTCAGGTCGTACCATCTGGATATATCTACATTGCGTGTATCAAGACCGATAATCATCTCGATACTTCCGCAAAGTACATCGTCTGCACCGAAAGCAATGCCTTCACAGAAACGGCTAACCTTACGGTCTGTTTCGTATGAGAACCTATAATCCTTATAACATTCGTAATGGAAAGAGTCCCAAGTGACAATATCGGGGAAGATGATTTTATCCTTCTTCAGTTCAGGCTTCACCTTGCTCCAATTAGATGGTCTCACCGTTTCAAGGAATCGTTTGATCAGCTCCTCCTCGGCAGTATCTCGGAAACTCTTGCCTCCGAGATGTTCGATGACCACATCTACATAGGTGTTATATACAGGTCGGAAGTCTATCGGCAGAGTCTTCTCATCAATCTTTGGAGCTTCAACAGAGACGCTGTAGGTGTTGTTGAAATAGCCGATGATGCGGCTGATGAAGTTCCTGATAGCATTATGACGGCTATCCACCAACTCATTGATGTTCTTGAAAGGAGTAAACTCGTGATGGGTATAATCCTTCTCATCGTTATTGTACCGATAGTGGAGGTCATAGCTGCTTGTGGTAATCTTACCGTTCGGCTCGTGCTTGAGTTTGATTTTACCCTCATACTTCTCGGCTTCTCTTTTAAAGATGTTGTACCACCAGGCAATCTGGTCGAGCGTCTTGTAAAGCTCGTCCTGCTGATTCTGGCAATAGATACGGTCTTGCTCCGTAATCTTCTCCTCGTTTCTCACTTGTACCTTCAAGATACCTGATAGCAGGTCGGTATGACCTGTTGCTTGACTGTTGTTTAATACTGCTTGTGACATAACATTATATATTTCTTGTTAGTCCGGCTATTCGGGGCCGGAGTTCCCAAACTACAGGCTCTAAAAGGTCGTGTTCTCGTCAGGCAAGGTTGTGTGGAAAAATACAGAAAGCCCCACGGGGCGAGGATGATTTTTCCACGACACCCGCAGGGCTTGACCTTGCTTGGACGAAAAGAACACGAGTTACCTTTGCCTGTGGTTTGGTGAACTCGGCTACGAATCTATTTATTATAATAATATCTGAACCTTTTCCATATCACTCATGATGGTTTGATCCAATACTCTTGCATAGTGTTGAGTCATACGGGTAGATGCGTGCCCCATCATCTTTGCAACATTTTCCAACGAAACTTTGTTAGCCAAAGTTATGGTCGTGGCAAACGTATGACGGGCCACATGTGTGGTCAGATTCTTGTCAATATTGCAAAGCGTAGCAATTTGTTTCAGGTATGAGTTCATCGTCTGATTGCAGAACAAAGGCAAACAAACATCCTTTTCAATACAGGTTGGATGATCCTCATATTTCTCAAGTATTTCTATGGCAGGAGTGATAAGAGGTACATTGCTGATACATCTTGCCTTCTCCTTTTTCATCTTGTGACGACCTTTTCTAATCCACATCTTGCCATTGTTGTCCTTAATGATTTCAGTGCGTTTCAGCTCCTTTGCATCAATAAAAGCAAGACCTGTAAAACAACTGAACAGGAACATATCCCTAACAATATTTAGTCGAGCTACAGGAAATTCCATACCTGCTATTGTCTTGACCTCTTCAAGAGTCAGGAATGTAGGATCATTTTCCTGCTGGCGATATTGTATGCCGGCGAATGGATTGATTCTCATCCAACCCATATTAAGTCCCATATTGACGAATTTCTTGAAACACTTCATATATCTCACCAATGTATTTTGGCAAAGACGCTTTTCAAGACGCATATGTCTTTCGACATAGATAATAAAATCACGGGATAGTTCAGGAAAGACAATATCCTCCTTTTCATAGAAAGATTGAACACAAGCCTTCAAGCAACGGTAGCAATTCCAATATCGGTTGATGGTTATCTTCTCATACTCGATACCGATTAGTGCTTCCATTGCTTTAATCTCCTTTTCCATTGTATTGAGGAAGGTTCGCTTATCACCTTTATTAAATAAGCGTTTCAATAGATGTGAAGGAGTGATAAGTGCATCTTCAAGTAACAACTCTTTGTGAAGGTTGTGAATCTTGGTTTTGAGAGATTCGATGTAATCGTTCAGTTCGATTGAAACCCTGTCTCTGCCTTTACAGCAGCCACGGGCTTGGTTCCACAAACGAGGCAATACGCTACGCTGTATGCGTACCTCGTCAGACACTCCGTTGATAGTAACACGGACTACGATAGGTGCTTCGCCGTTCTTCAGCAAGCTGCTCTTCTTGATAACGAAGAGGATTTTCATTGTTTCATGCTTCATCTTACATACATTTTTTGTGGTACAAAAGTGCTAATGTTTGATGAAACGCACGCTATGCAAATAAGTGAATATCTGTGCTTTACATATCAAATCGTGGCTTTTTTCAGTGGCTCAAAAAAAAGCCACGAATTTGGCACGATTGAAATTCCTAAATCTGCATGTTTTGCACAGTTGAAACAAAAAGAAAACCTCTGAATTCGTTGAAATTCAGAGGTTTTCATCTTTTTGCTGTGATTCTTCGTGGTGCCACCAGGAATCGAACCGGGGACACAAGGATTTTCAGTCCTTTGCTCTACCAACTGAGCTATGGCACCATC
>ERZ808034.29-NODE-29-length-18321-cov-3.751809_pt1 | contig 18321 bp, 42 predicted proteins | sample MGYA00380188_ERZ808034 | MGnify/ENA primary metagenome ERZ808034 (study PRJEB31490, sample SAMN06133380) | cow dung metagenome | isolation source: M12 | host: cow | place: China: Chengdu | collected 2015-05 ...
ACGACGAGCACCGGGGCCATCGTCGTCGAGGGGGAATACATCAAGGGCATCCTGCTTCCGGTCCGCATCGGCTCGGAACTGAAGGAGCGCATGGCGGCGCTGTGCGCCTGCTTTGCCCTGCCTGGGACGAGGAGGGAGGAACAGGCTGCATAAATATTCGGCGAACAGAAAATGAAATCTTGACGGTTTTTCAAGCGCCGGATTGGAGGGTCCGGCGCTTCATAAAGCTATCAAGTTTGGAGGAATGAAACATGAAAACAAGGTGTGAGTGTGGCGGCTATATCCTTGGCTTTTTCAACACCCGGACGATGGAGCAGGGGTATCGATGCCAAAAGTGCGGCCGCTATCACGAGATCAAGCCGCTACGGATCGTGCGCGGGTGCGACTACGAAGAAGCGATCCTTGCGCGGCAGGATGAACAGTGGGAGGACTGACAATGCGCAAAACAAAAATCCGTAACCTGGCCGCCGGGATCGCGTTCCTGGGCTTCCTGCTGACGCTGACGGAGAAAAGCGGCGCCCCCTGGGCCGGGACATTTCTTGGCGCGGCGCTTTTCATACTGGGCGCTCTGGCGGCTCTGAGAATCAACAGCAAGGAAGGGAGAGCGAAAAATGGAAAACAAGATCAGATTCATCTGCGAGTTTATCGGCGGCCCGCTGGCCGGGACGATGCCGCTTGAACAGGCGGAGGCTATGACGGACCGGCGCAGCGCCGACCTGAGCGAGATCAGGAAGCGCGGCGGCCTGGTACACCGGGAGGAGCTGGACAATAAGCCGGAGTTTGACGGCTACTGCGGCCCCATGTGGGACGGGATGCGCGGCCCCGGTCGTGCAGTCCTGCGCTATGAGACCTGGGAGGTATACGACATGCTTTCCCACTGATTTTTCGGCGGGATAAATTTTTGAAGGGGGTTGCATATCGCAAAGCTGAATTACCTATAAAAGCAGACGGGGCCGCCGGTACAAGGAGGCCCTGAAAAAACAGAAGGGAGAAACAAAATGGCAAGACTTACGAAAGAACAGGCTTTGAAGTGGGACGCGCAGCTTTCCGGCGGCTATCACCTGGACATCCAGAAATACGTCGTATGGGGAGAGAAAACCGCTTCCCTGAAGATCGAGCTTTCGGAGGACAAAATCCTGGAGGCAAATCTGAGCTACCGGGAGGAGCGCAGCGGCTACCGCTATACCGGGAGGCAGAAGCCGATTCTCCATCTGTCCATCTGGAACGTGAACCGGGAGACCGGCGTGGGGACTTCTCACGGCCTGGGCGCGTTCATCGACGTGGGGGAAATCCAGGACAAAAAGAACTGGAAGCACCTGTGCGCCCTGTCCGGCGAATACACCGCCGAAAAGGTCATGGCGCTGGCGGCGGAACACGCCGGGGAGCTGGGCGCGTCCTCCATCATCGACTGGCTGGAAAAAGCGGGTTGAAGATTTTTCGAGCGCCGGGGATTTTTCCCGGCGCTTCATAAAGTCTTTAACAACAAGGGGGAAACACAATGGAGAACACAAAGCAATACACGATCCGGGACATCGAGGCGATTTCCGAATGGCTGGCAAAAGCCCTGGCCGAGGAAACGCTGACAATCAAGGAGCACACTGTTTACCTGGTGGACTTCGGCGGCTACTTCGGGTATTCCTGCCTGGTATTCAAAAACGGCCATCATATCTACCACGCCAACGACTACGCCCTGCATCACAAGTACACCAAGTACAACGACGACGGGACGACGGAGGCCGTGGAGATCGGCAGGGAGGAACTGCGGCAGAGGTACATCGACGCTCTGAACTTCAAGCTCTGGACGGAGGAGGAGATCACCGGCCCGCTGAAGGACTACGACGAATATCAGGCAAAGAGCCGATTCCTGCATAACTACTACGGGATGCGGGAGGACCATATCTCCATCTTTGGGGACTTCCGCACCGACGAGAAAGTGCAAGCCTACCGCAAGCGGACGGCTGGCATGATTATGAATCCGGTTGCTATGGCCTACTTCGCGCCGGAAAAATCCGCCTTTGTGGAGCATCACAAGGCGCTCTGGGAAGCCCTGGAACAGCGGGCAGCGGAGCTTGAACAGGACTACGACTACCTAAAAACGGCGTTCCTGCGGGAAATGTACGATCACGAGTATGGGATTAACTGGCAGGGCGACTGGGACGTGCTTTCCCGCTTTGGGGATATCGAATACCGGGACGAGGACGGTCTGACCGGCTATTTCGATCAGCTGGAGTTCAACGATACGCAGCGCCGCGCCTACATGGACGCAAGGCGGCAGTATTACAACGAGACCCGCGACTGGAATTGAAGCCTTTTCGAGCGGCCCGGACACGGGCCGTTCCATAAAGTCTTTAATTCGGAAGGGAGAAAACGACATGACAAAACAAGAACACATCCGCTTGCTTCGCGCCCTGGCGAAAGCGGACAACGCTTTCCATGCTTCGCTGAGAGAATCCGGTTATGACACAAGCTATTCGATTTACGACAGTCATACCGGCAGCATCTACGACATGTCAAAGCCGACCTGGGACCGCTGGCCGCTGGGCGAGCTGACGATCAAATGGAGTCTGAGAAAGGAGAACGCCTGATGGATCATATCGCAAAGCTGGAAGGAAGTAACGAGTTCTTCGCTCGCCGCGCCGCCTACAATGCAAAGGTAAAGCTGCGCCGGGGCGACCTGTTCCGGGCGCAGAAGCACCTGAGCATAGCGCGGGCCTGCCTCCGTGCCGGAGGCGTGACCGGCCCCACGGCGGCGATCATAGCGGCCCTCGAAAATTCTTTTTCCGAGGGGGTTGCATAATCGTTTCCAGGATTACCGTAAAGGGCGTGGGATATGGCGCTTGCCCTTCTCCCGCTTCCCTGATATAATCGGCTCGGAGGTGATACAATGCCGAAGCAATCACCGGCGCAAAACGCCGCAAATGAACGCTATAAAAAGAAAAACTATGATCGCATCCTCCTTCAGTTCCCCTTGGGATCGCGGGACCGTCTGCGGGCGCTGGCGGCGAAAGCGGGATTTTCTTCCGTCAACGCCTATATCGCCGATGTCCTGGAGCACGAGACTGGAGAGCACTTTTCCCTGCGCGGGGAATTACCGTGGAAGGCTGCGCAAAACACAAAAAGCGAAACCGAAAAATAGTTTTCCCGTGGGGTTGCATATCGCAATCCTGAATTACCTATAAGAGCGCACAGAAAAAAACGAAAGGAGAACACGATATGCAAACAGCTTGTCAATTCTTCCGTATCTACACCGACGAGATCGAGGACGCCGCAAAAGAGTGTGAAGCCGCTATGGAAAAGCTGGGCTTCACGGTGGACAAGATCGACGATATGTACGACTTCGCAAAGCAGAGCTTTGAAGAAATCGGTGATCTGAGTGATATCACCAACAGCATCATTTCCTGCCTGTTCCGCCATACGGAAACCTCGATCCATGAGAAGTTCCCGAATCTGCGCGTGGACTACTGTGTGGACGGCTGCTGTTCCAGCTTCGACGTGGATGACCTGCCCGACCCCATGACGGAGGAAGAAATCCGCGCCGATTGGGAAAAGGCGCTGGACACCATGAACTACGGCGCTATTTCCAGGACTATCGAATGGGGCTTTTGCCCGGAGGATTTGCGGAAGCTCATGCAGCTTCACCAGGCGGACACCCACCGGGAGAAGATTGAAGACCTGCTGACCGACTGCAATTTCCATACCTTCTGCGCCTGCCTCAGTGACGGGGACTACGCCGGGGCAGAGAAGGAAATCCGAGAAATGGAGGAGGAGGACTGAACATGACCGCACCTGAATTTGGAGGAACCTTTTTCGATGTTGCCCGCTGCATGGGCGCAAAGATGTACTGGGGCGCTCGCGGCGCGATCCGCTATGACCGCTATGCCAAAAAGCGCACCCTGGAAATCTACCCGGACCGGCAGGGCTTCACGGCGGACGATACCACGGACAAGCCTGCTTTCGTGGACTTCATCAACAACGAACTGATCCCCACCCTGGAAGAAAAGGTCCGGCTGTATTCCACGCAGCGTATCAAGCTGGAAAGCGCGGACGGTAAATTCAAGGCGCTGGCGGAGGACCGCAATTCCGGCGGCTACCTCTACGTCGGGGCCTGGGCCGTGTGAAAGGAGGAAACAATGGACGTATTCGGCTTCTGTAATCTCTGCACCGACGATACGGTGGAAGTCCGCATCTACGACATGAATCCCGCCGTCGAAAACGAGGTGTTCAAGGGGAGCATGTGGGACGCGCAGCAAAGCGCGTTCTCGGACTGGGAAGTTCTCAGCTTCGACCTTGACCCCCGCGAAGGGCTGGTTCTGAACATCGACACATCCGAAAGCTGACATGTCATATCGTTATGCAAAAGCGCGGGAATACACCGCGCAATACAGAGGTTCCCTTCTTCCCTGCCCGGTATGCGGAAATACAGACGTTCAGATCGGAACTGACCGGCTTTCCGGGAAATACATGTGGTCCGTCAACTGCATGACCTGGGCCTGTGAATACACCTGGGACACGAGCTTGAAACGAGCCATCGAGAAATGGAACCTTCTGCCACGAAAAAACGAATTTCGGAAAGGAGAATCTTAAATGGTGCTTTCCAAAGAAGCGTTCAAGGATATCGTCCGCCGCTATTCTACCCTGATTCTGACGGAAGAAGATGCCGTGGACGCGCTGGATTTCGCCCACGATATCCTCAACGCCGAAGCTGATGCCACGAAGGAAAAGTATCCCTACGCTACCCGTACCATCGACGAGCTGGAATCCGCCGCTTTCCGTCTGTCCTGTATTGGAACAGAGATCGGCAACGAAGATTTTTCCGAGGAGGGCTGAACATGGAAAAGAAACCGTTTATCGTTCACTACACCGTCACCTACCGCAATTCCTGTCTGGTCTATGCGACGAGCAAAAGGCAAGCAGTCCAGGATGCTCTGGACCTCTACGGAGAGGGCTACTTCGATCCGGAGGACAACGGCTACGATAACTGCATCGCGGTTGCTTCCCCCGCCACGCCGGAGCAGGAGGAGGAATACAAGTACCACGCCTACGACTGGCAGGCGATCTGCGAAGACAACCCTGCGCTGAAGGAATACCTGGAAGGGAGATGAATAAATCTTTTTCCACCCCGGTTGCATTTCCCGTTTCTAAATTACCTATAAAAGCGCCCCACGAAAAAACAAAGTGGCATTAAATGACCGCAATACGCCTGTACGATGTGTTCAACAACACATTGTATGGGGTGAGAAATTGTGGGTTATGGAAAGATCACAAAAGAAGAAGCTGCCCGCCGCGCAAATCTGGCGAAACAAGGTTTGAAAGTGTGCAGCAAATGCAAGCGGGAATTGCCTTATTCCTGCTTTTCTGTTGAAAGGGGGACGAAGGACGGTCACAGAAGCATCTGCCGTGAATGTGCCTCAGAAATGGGAAGACAGCGAAAGCCCAAGTATCAGGCATGGTGCGCAGAGCACAAGGAGGAAAGGAAAGAATACACCAAAAATTACTATCAGACGCACAAAGAGGAACGTACAGCGTATAACCGGAGCCGAAAAGATCACTTCAGGATCATGCGAAAGAAAAACGACCACCGCGTTGAAAACAGATTCAAGCTCTACGCATCCAACGCCTACCGGCGGGAAATTGAGTTTGCTTTGACACTTTCGGAGTTTGACACCATAACGCAAACACCTTGTCGTTATTGCGGTGAGCTTCCAAACGACGGTCTCGGCTCCAGTTATACAGGGATTGACCGCATCGATTCTTCCAGAGGCTATTTTTCGGATAACGTAGTGCCGTGCTGTGAATGGTGCAACAAAATGAAACTTGACCATCCCGTTGATGAGTGGCTTTCAAAAATGAAACAGATATGCGAACACATGAATATCTGACAAAACATAAGGCGGGGAGGAAAAATCCTCCCCGCTATTCTGAAAGGAGCAACCTATGAACTACGCCTACATTCTTTCCCAGCTCCCCGTTTCCGATGACCGCTGTTTCCTGGACTATGAAAGCATCGTCACCCACTTTGGCTCCGTCGATCCCGTTGGGTATGTGTACGCCGACGCCGGGATCGTCGAAGCGGATACGCCGCAGGAAGCCTTGGAAAAGCTCTTTGAAATATACAACATCAACCATCCTGCCGACTACGAGGGGCGCAGCATGAGCGTCAGCGACATCGTAAAGCTGTCCTCCGACGAATCCCCCTTCTGCCGTGACCTCTGGTTCTGTGACAGCATCGGCTTCAAAAAATTGGAGGCACGAACATGAAATCTATCGCCGGTAAATTCTCCCGCGTCTCCGCCACGGACTACCATGACGGGGTGGTGCTTGTCGGTCTCTGCGGCGACGTGTGGCCCCACGATCTTACCACCGAGCAGAAATACTATATCATGAATTTCTACAACATGAATCCCTGCCGCATCACCCTCTGCGCCGAGTGGCCGGAGGGAATAGAACCTGCCTATCCTGCTGCCAAAAAGAATTTCATCAACGGTTTTGTCCTGTTGGAGAAAGCAAAGGAGGTATGACATTTGGCAAAACACATCTGTACCGTAAACATCCCCCGTTCCGTCTATGATCGTGTAAACCGCCTGCTGGAGTTTGATACTCCCTTTGAAGAAATGACGGACGAAGAAATGAGAGCCGCCGGTGTGCGCGACAACTACTGCGAGGGAATTTTCACAGCGTTCTTCAACGACGGTTCCCACCTGAACTTCGACCTCTGTTCCGGTTCTTCCAACTACTTTGACGACGCAGTATGGACGAGCGCGGACGGAAGCACCGACGTGACGCTGGAATGTGCTTTCGAGCTGTCCGACATCGAAGCGGAAATCATGGGAGAAACCTATGTCGTCAATCTGAATATCACCGATTGATCGGCGGCTGAAAATTTCCGTCTCCGCTTCACTTTTTCTCCCCGGAATGATATGATATTTCAAAAACAAAAAAACGAAAGGAGCCGTGCTTATGACCCTTCTTGACCTTATTCGCAAGCTGCACAGCGATGGCAAGCCCGCCGTCGCCTATGATCTTTTCATTTGTGAAAACTCCCTGATGGAGCCGGAGGAGGCGGTGAGCGTCGGCGACACCGATACCACCGTCCGCATTGTCGATCCCTTCATTCCCCCGCAGTATCTGAGCCTGGGGGACTTTCCCTCTTATGTCTATGTGGAGGACGCCAAGACCTACCGAAAGCTGACGCATCTGAAAGAGAAGATTCCCACCCGCTATCCCCGCCTGCTGGTGGCGCTGGCCTCTGACCGCAACGCCGGTTTCTATAAGCGGTACAAGGGGAAGAACTGGAAGGATATTCCTCCCATAGAAGTCCAGTGGGCGACTGAAGACAATCTCGTGGAACTCCTGCTGGATAAGGACGGAAACTTCCGGGAGATGGCCTACGCCGGTTATGAGGGCATCGACGACGCCGTGACCTATTATCCCGTCCGCACCCCTTACGGCTGCGTGTTCTCCTGGCAGGGGGACATCACCCGCGACCCGCTCCCCGAAGGGCTGACCCTGATCGCAAAATAAATATTTCTCCCACGGTTGCATATCGCAATCCTGAGTTACCTATTTATGCGCAACGCCTGTCCGTTTTATCGTACACCTAATCTCGCAGAATGAAAAACGAAAGGAGCGTGACCATGTGAAACGTACCAAATACAAGGGCTATATCATCGACACGGACAACCTCGGCCGCCCGTATATTTACAACACATCCTCTCCGTATTCTGAAGACGCCGACCATATTCTGATTTACATTGACCCCACGCGCCAGCTCGACCAGGCCAAGGCCATTATCAATGACCGCATTTCCACCGGCCAGGATACACGCCATGCCATGATAAGCCCCGTGGACGGGAAAATCGTTTTGATGTAAAGGAGGACACGTCCATGACCTACCACTACTTCTGCGGCAACTGCGGCAAACATTTCGCATCCGAAAAACCGGAGCGCGATTCCAAAGGCTACCTCAACGAAATCCCTTGCCCTTCCTGCGGTGCACACGACACCTACCCGGACACACCTTCCGGCGCGGCAAAGAGCGTCTTGGACCAGCTCGACTATGAAGACCGCCTGATCGAGCAGCGGGAAGATACCGACTGACCCGCCACGCGCCCCCGATAATCTTACGGATTACATATCCTTTGTAGTATAATGCAAACGAATCATTCATTTCGGATTTGAAAAAACGAGCCTTGCCCCACCGGGCGAGGCTCGAATTGTTTTAAGGAGGAATTGTTTATGCCTGACTACAAGCGCGGAGAAATCTACTATGTGTCCCCCAGCTATGCCGAGACCGGCAGCGAAATTTGGTCCGGGCGTCCCGCCGTCATCGTCTCCAACGATGATCTCAACCGCACCAGAAATTGCGTGGAGGTCGTCTACCTCACCACCCGCCCGAAACAGGAATCTCCCTGCCACGCGGTCCTTCACGCCACGGGGAAGCAATCCACGGCGCTGTGCGAACAGATTTCCACCGTGGACAAGGTTCGCCTGAGCTTCACGCCGCCCGCTCCCTGCGTCTGCACGAAGAAAGAAATGGCGGAGATCGACGCGGCGCTGCTGGCGTCCCTGGCTCTGGCAGCCCCGGCCCCGGTGACGACGCTGGACCTTGACAAGACGCGCCTCCTGGCCGAGCGAGACATCTACAAGCGGATGTACGAAGACCTGCTGGAACGCTTCACCGGCGTCGTCAGTGTAGGCGCGTGAAAGAAAAGGAGGATGGGAAATGGTTGATTGTTGGGAAATCATTCGGTACAAGTGCCAACTGAAGGGCAATCGTTGGGAGACCGTCAAAATCTGCTTCAATGAGGAAGAAGCCGAAACTTGGTTGCGAGCCGAAAGGAAACACGGGGTACACCCTTGCAGGGTCATCAAGGAAGAGGCAATGATGTTAGCGCGCTAACACGGAGGGGAACCAATGGACAACGCTGATCGGGCAAAAGCCCACCCTGAACTCTATTTCAAGAATGGAAGACCGAAGAAGAGGTATATGCTTTGTTATGACAAATCATATATCCGAGAACTACAGCGATATTACCCCGATGCTAAACCAGGAGGTTCTTGGATTTGTGGAGGTTCGCGGTGTCCGCTTTATCCTTATGGGTGCCATAAAGGATAATGCCCACCTGCGCACCAGCGACGAGGTAGGCTGGCTCGACCCCGTGACCCGGCTGGCGCTGCTGGAAGACATCGTGGAAGAAGCAAGGAGGGAATAGTTATGAGCCGTCGTCCGAAGAAAAAAGACCCGGAGCAGCTTTGGAGCGTCCTTTGCAGCATGTACCCGCAGTACATGGCGGCGGAGCTCTTCAAAGACCTGATGGGCTACGCCCCGCCGCAGGAGTGGCGCAAGCCTGAAACACCGCTGCATATCTTTTCGGAGGAGGAAAAGCATGGAACGCCTGACTGAATGGCGTGGGGAACACGCCGCCGTAGTCAACCACCACGCCAACTACATCGACCGCCTCGCCTCCTACGAGGACACAGGCTTTACTCCGGAAGAAGTTGCCACATTCCCCTACCGGAAGGAGTTTGCCTACGCAGACTACATGAAGGAACTGTTTCCCAAAATGGAACGTGCAGAAGAACTTTCCGCCGCCGACAGAGAGGGGCGCATTATTATCCCTCCCTGCAAGCTCGGAGATACTGTGTGGGCTTTACACACAGGCTTCAACACGAACTTTTTGCACGTCTATCAAGGGCGATGCATCGAAATCTCACAATCGTTTCTTAACGGTTCTGCGGTAGAAAACTACGTCGTTGACTTTTTCGATTTCAAGGATAGGTTATACGAATCCGACATTGGACTTCTTATGTTCTTTTCGGAAGCTGAAGCGGAGGCGGCCCTCAAAAAAATAAGGGAGGAAAAACATGGAACGACTGACTGAAAAGCACTGGAGGAATCTTGACCCGTGGGAGTGCTGCGGCCAGGACAACTATTGCCAGCGCGGTTGCCACGACCAAGGCGGGTGTGCCAACGGGTGCGTAGTCCCCAAGATCTATTGTCGCCTCGCTCTCTACGAGGAGGCAGTTGAGAAAGGGCACATCGTCCTTTGCCCCTGCAAGGTTGGTGACATGGCGTATTGCATTCGCGGCACGACGATTTACGGAGACACCGTTGAGCGGATCATCATTGACGGCATCGACAATCAGATCGTCCTGAACGCCAACCGCGCCTACCTTTTCTGTGACGTGGGGAGCAATCTGTTCTTCACCTACGCCGAAGCGGAGGCGCCCCTCAAAAAACGGAAGGAGGAATGATTATGGAATGGGATAACGCAGCCTGGTCACGCGAGGTTGGAAAGACCTTGGAAGAACGCGGTTTCTTAGGAATTGCCCAAAAAAATTACGAAATTGCGGGTGAGCTGGAAAGGCTCCGCTCCGACCTCCGCCTCTGCCGCAACGAACTTTGCCTCCGCTGCGGAAACTACAAGCTCGCCCACAAGGGAGCCTGCGACGGCTGCCGCTGGAAGGACATGGGGGACTGAGCTTGGAATCGTTTGAACCATTCGACCTGTTAAAGCTGGACGAGGCGAGGGACATGCTATTCCAAGTCTACAGCTACTACTACGGTTACGCGCCCGCGTCCCGTCTGAATCGTCGGCTTGGAACGATCATTTCCAAGCTGGACGAACTGATCCGGCTCTCAGGAGAAGAAAGGAGGAATACCCATGACCATTAAGGATTTCACAGTCGGCCAGACGGCCTATATTTATTCAAAGCGTCGCGGCCAGGATACCGTGCAGGAAGTAACCATCAAGAAAATAGGCCGTGTGTACGTCACGATCGGAGACCATTGGGAGACAAAGTTTTCCGTGCCCGATTATGGCGAGCGGGATTACTTGATTGAGAAGTCGGAATATAGCGGGCGATGGCTGTTCAGAGCCAAGCAGGATTTGGACGACTACCTTGAAAAAAGTCGTCTCGTCAATGAATTGCAAAAGGCGTTTGATTTTGGCAAGGGAAGCAACTACACCCTCGCCCAGCTCCGCGCCGTCAAGCAGATCATCGACGGGGAGGAATCCGCATGATCTACCGCGTATGGGTATGCCTTGAAACAGAGTATGACGACATCGAAGCCGACTCCCCGGAGGAAGCGTTCCTGATCGCCAGCGAAGCGGCCATGAGCGGCGGGAGCTGGCAGTACACGGCAGAGCCTGTTGAAAGTGAGGAATCCACATGACAAAATCCGTCCTGATCTCCATTCGTCCCCGGTGGATCGAAAAGATTGCGCGGGGAGAAAAAACCATCGAAGTCCGCAAGTCGCGCCCGAAGCTGGACACTCCCTTCAAGTGCTACATCTACTGCACCCGCTCCACCGACCACCCTGCCGGTTGGCTCGGCTGCTACGACCACGACTATCATAAATTCGGCCTGATCTCTCCCCTGAACATTGAAGCTGGAAAGCACATGAACATCGAGGTCGTGAGCGGTATGGTCGTCGGAGAGTTCACCTGCGACCACATCTATCAGTACACGACTATGGCTATCAAAGACGGTACGGATATTTGCGACGAAGATATGGAGCGGCTGTCGTGCCTAACTCACAGAGAACTGGTGGATTATGAAGCTAGTTCCATGAAGGGAGAAGGTTTGTGGTATTTCGGACTGTACGGCTGGCATATCACAGACCTCAAAATCTACGACGAGCCCAAGGGACTTTCCTCGTTTGCTTCTACTGACTATATTTCGGCTTGGAAGGAATACGCTGCCTGTGAGGAAAGGTTTGGAACCCTGATGGACGTTGTTCTTCCAGACCAATTCCACTACCGCATCAAGCGCCCTCCCCAAAGCTGGTGCTATGTTGTCTGAACAGGAGGACTAGACCGATGCCCAAATCTAAAAAAACGAAGCACGGCTCCGGCAAACCCCACAAGCCGAAGACCCTGACCTACGACCCGGTTTACACCGACGGTCTCACCGAAAACCTCCGCAACGCCCTGAAAGCGAAGCTGACCCTCAAGGAACTGATCGACCTCGAACTCCAGCTCCGGAAGGCCGTGGAGCAGACTGCCCGCCGTGCCACCTTCGATACCCATAAAACCACATGGGCTGTGACGCTGCGCGTCCTGCATGACCGCTTCGGCTTCGAGGCGGAGGACAAGCGCAAGCTCTACGATGCCAGCTTGGAATACCTGAAAGACATCCGGGACAAGCGCATCACGCTCCAGGAAATGCTGGACACCCTTTACAACGAAGATCATATAAATTTGTCGTGGGACGACGAGGAGGATCTGTAATGGGAGAAATCAAAAACGCAAGAATCGAAAGCGCGTCTATCACGATGGAAGACTACGGCTGCCTGACATGGTATTTGGTCCTCGACGGCGGCGGCTGGGGCGTCAGCATTGGCGGCTACTGCATCGGCCACGGCTATCTTGGCGCGGATCACTTCGACGGTAGCGCCAAGGGAACGGAAAGCCTCGCTCGCGTCATGGACACCGTGGGCGTCTCCCGCTGGGAAGACCTGCCGGGAAAATATGTCCGCGTCGCAGACGTGGGCTTGGGAACTACCATCACGAAGTTCGGCAACATTCTGGAAGACAAGTGGTTCGACTGCCGGGAGTTTTTCTCAAAGGAGGAGGACCAATGAAAAAAATCTATGCCTACGGGATGCGTCTTCGCGGCTATTCCCCCGGCTGCCAGCCCAAGCGCGGTTTCGTGACCCGTCTGGATTCTGACAAATACCACGACGTTCTTCTCTATGACCGGCAGCTTACCGAACAGGAACTCCGCGACTATGAACTGGACGCGCTGACGGCCGACGATCCCAGTATCAAATGGGGTACTGCAAGAGGTTGACCCAGCACTTCGCCCCTCAAAAATAAATCCTCCGGGCCGCTTCCATTCCCCCGGAGGATTTGCTATCATCAAAACAAAAATCGAAAAGGAGAAATTACATGAAGATAAACAACGGCTGGATATCCGTCCTCGATACCGAACATCGCCCCGAATCAGGGGAAGAAATCCTCACCCTGTCCTATGTCGGCGACGAGCCGGATTCCCCCGACCCCTTTGCCGATCCCGACGACCGGGCCTACGCCATCTGCACCTACTTCTACCCCGGCGATCAGGACTGGAATGAAATCCCCGGAGACCCCTCCCGGCTGATCTCCACGCGGCAGGAAGATGTCACCTTTGACGAGGAAGGATTCTATGTAAGCGAACCGACCGGCCCCCGCCAAGCCCTGACATGGCGGCGCGTCAAGACGGTGGACGAAACCAAATGGGGCATCGCCTGTTGGAAGCACCTGGACTACCCCACCGGCGAATAAGAACATTCCAGCTGTACTTCCAATCATCCATTGCGGAAATAAAAAAACGAAAGGAGAAACACCCATGAAGAAGCTGACCGTTACCGCTCTCCTCCTTCTGCTTATGCTGTCCCTCTGCGCCTGCGGCCCCAAGGAAAAGCCCTGTGAACATGATTGGGTTTTGAAGACTGACTTCCACCCCACCTGCACCGCCAGCGGCTATCAGGACTTCACCTGCTCCATCTGCGGAGAGACCTACCATCTGAAGACCGCTGACGCCTTGGGTCATACGCCCAAGAACACCAACTATACGAAGATTTCCAACCCCACCTGCACCAAGAATGGAAGCCAGTCCAACGTATGCTCCGTCTGCGGTGCGGAATATACGGAGACCGTCCCCTCCCTCGGTCACAACTATGTGGATGGAAAATGCACCCGCTGCGGTGAGAAGAAGGACAGCGGCGTTCGCCTTGACGACGCAGAAGCCTTTACCGTGGCGGAGGCGATGGTGAAGCAGAAGCTGAAGTCCCCTTCCACCGCCAAGTTCTGCCTTTACACGGAGGCCACCATCACTCACGACAAGGACGTTTACACCGTCAGCGGCTGGGTAGACGCACAGAACAGCTTCGGCGCGACGCTCCGCAGCAACTGGACCGTCACCTTCACCGCTGTAAAATCCGGTAGCAAGATCGGCGGCGAACACGGAAAAGTCACGATTGACTGATTCCCCCTTGCAATCCGCTTCCGCCTGTGGTATAATTACCGCAAATCAAACGGGCGGTTGCCGCCGTCCGGGTAGAAGCGGTGTAGTGAGCACCGTGGCTTCTTTTTGGCTTAATCTCCCCGGCAAGGGAGTTTAGGTGGGTCATGGCATAGCCATACCCTTGCCGCTCTGTGCTCACTACTCAGGGCGGCATAAATAAGCAACAGGACCGTCCTTCCGCAAAGAAGGGCGGTCTTTTTGCTTGGGGGAATCTGACATGGCAATTCTTCGGCATCGTCACACAAGGGACTTCACAATCGTCCCGAACAGCTTGATTCAAAACGAGAATCTTTCCCTTCGGGATATCGGTCTTCTTGTCTATATGCTCTCCCTTCCCGACGACTGGGAGTTTTCCATTCGCGGCCTTGACGCAATCTTCAAGAACGATGGGCGAGACGCCGTTTCCGTTTCCCTAAAAAGGATTGAGGCTGCCGGGTATCTCACCCGTGAGGTTGAGCGCAAAGGCGGCAAGTTCGGTGCCGTCATCTGGATCGTCTCTGATGAACCGATGTCACCGTGTACGGAAAAACCGGATACGGCAAAACCGAATACGGCAAATCCGTCGCAAACAAAGAACCGTATAAACAAAGAAAGAACCGAACAAAGAACCTAGAAGGTATAAGGTGAATGGTTTTCTGTCGAAAACACGGGCGCACGGAGGCGGTTGTTTATGAACATTGCTTACTTCCAAAGGCTGGCAAAGCGGGAATACAATTCGGTGGTTGAAAATTTCCCTGACTTCCCATATTCGTTTGATGAAGTCATGTCCGTGTTTGTGGACTTCTTCCGCAAATACGAAAGATACCGGGGAGAGACCCACCCACCGATCAGGCGGGCGTTAATCCGAAATTACATTCAGCGTATGCCATTCGATGATGACGGTCTCCGCTGCATGGCGGACATAGACGCGGAAGATTATCCGGAAATCATCACCAACTACTTCAAGACCAGGTTTAAGAACTGCGACTATCGGATAGCCCATTTCTTCTCAGGAGATATCCGGCTTCTCCGACTGTACGAAATGATATACGAATAACGAAAGGAGAATGGTCAATGAACTACACACGCGCCGCCGCCGCGTTCATCAACTACTGCCGCGCCTCCGGGCAGACCGCCGCCACCGTGGAGAACCATGAGCGCAACCTCCGCCTGTTCTCCGAGGCTGTCGCCCTGCCGGACGCCGACGCTGAGATCACTGTCGCCCACATCGACGAATACAAGTCCCTGCTCCACCTGCGGGGGCTGAAGCAGTCCACCGTCCGCGCCTATCTGGAATCCCTCTGCCTGTTCTTCGCGTGGGCGACCGAGCGGAAATACTGCGCGGAGAACCCCTGCACCCCCTCCGCCGTCAAGACCAAGGTTCCTCCCCCGGCCCCGTACAACCACCTGCTCACCCGTGAGGAAATGGCCGCGCTCCTCTCCCCCGTCTGCCCCAAGGGTTGCACCCGCAAGCTCTTCAACCGCAACCACGCCATCGTCACCGTGCTTCTCACTTCGGGCCTCAGAAATTCGGAACTCCGGGAGCTGCGCCTCTGTGACCTTATCCCCTCCGAGAACCGCCTCGTCGTCCGCTGCGGCAAGGGTGGAAAGACCCGCTCCGCCCCCTACCCCCCGGCGGCGCAGGAAGCCGTCGCCTCCTGGCTCTCCGACCCGCTCAGACCGTCTATGCTTCCCTCTGACGCGATTCTTTTTGGAAAAGGTACGGACACCGCCTCGTGGCAGATGTTCAGCCGGACAGAGCTGAGCACGATGGTGGAGCGGTTTACCAAGACGGTGCTGGGAAAAGAGTCCGGAATCCGCACCCACGCCCTCCGCCACGCCAACGCCTCCTATCTGTGGGACAGCGGCATGAGGATGGAGGACATCCGAGATCTTCTCGGTCACAGCGATGTGAAAGTCAGCCAGATGTATATTTCCCGCCTGCGTCCTCAGACCGCAACCGAATCCGCCGCCGACGCTTTCTCTGCCCTCCGCGCCGCCGTATGAAAGGAGAATCACGATGATCTACCTCATAAAATCCGGTAGCTATTCCGATGTGTGTATCCATGGCTACTTCATCAATGCAGAGGACGCCTACGAATACTGCGAGCTTATCAAGCAAAAGTATATGAAAGCCCCAAGCGAATGGTGGGACGAATATTATGTGGAACCCGTGTCGGAAATGCAGGTGGAATTTCCCAAGGAACGCCCAAAACTGATCTACGAATACCAATTCACTTTCACCCGTTACTCGGAAGCTGTCGGAAAATGGCAGTTTACTGAACCGTATTCCCGCACCCCTCTCGACGTATATCCCCAAACAGAAGACCATATACCCAGCGTTTCCCATCGTCGTCGTACCGGCGTCGTAGCGGTTAAAGAGGTCGTTACCGTCTGTGCCAGCTTCTGCAACTACGACCGCGCCAAGAAAGTAGCTCAGGACTACTTTGCCCAGCTTCGTGCCGAAGGGAAGATTGAAGACTGACCGCCCAACCGTTCGGCTTTTCCGAACAGTTTTCGCCGTCCCCGCCTTCCCCTGGGGGAAGGTGCCGCCCGCAGGCGGCGGATGAGGGGCCGCACCCTCTTATCGTCCCAACCTGTAAGCAATCCTTACAAGTTCCCGCCAACGCAAAAAGGGACTGGACGCATCGCCGCGCCCGGTCCCTTTTATTTTTTGCCCTTTATATATAGCTTGCTATTCTGTTTCTCGCGTATCAAACCGGATGGCTCATAACCATGCTCAGGTTGACCTCAAGTGCCGCCGCCTGATATTGCGTTAATACGATCGGCGTATCAAAAAGCTCCCGATAAACCATGGCTTGCGCATAGTTGGTGTTAGCCGCGCGATACCATACCTTTCCGTATATCCCCCACTCAGTAAGCGTGATCGTACCTGCACCTACGTACTGCGCTGTAACAGTATAGGTTCTGCTCATGGTTCCGGTAACGTCATCAAATGTCGCTATGGAACTTCCCGTGCTGAGATAGTTGACGTTCGCCGATTCTGCCAATGTGTAATCGCTGGCTGCCGCAGGGTTCGTTCCGGTTCCGAGCCGAATTGAAAAGGAAGTGTTGTTGTTATTTCCTGACGTGAACACAGGGCCGAGCGGCGGAGATGCGAGATATGTATTGGTGCTGGCAGACACGGCGGTTCCTGATATGTCGATTATGCTGTTGAGACCGGGATAGATTCCTGCCAGCAGCATGGTGTTTTTGAGTGCCTGCCAGTTGTTTGTCCAGACTCCGTTTGCCATCGTTTCAGTTCCTCCATTTCTCTACAGCGGGTTAGTGAGCGTTACCGTCAGAGTTAAATCAAGCGTTGCGCTCTGATACTGCGTCAGCGTCATCGGTGTATCAAGTAGTTCGTGGTAAAGGAAGATGTCGGTTCCACTTGCCGATGCGCCAGTGGAACTCAGTCCTGTGAGATAACGCACTACGACTCCCCATTCTCGAAGCGTCAGACTGTCATTTCCTGTATACTGCACCGTCTGCCTTATCACTCTGGTGAGTGTACCGTTCGATACGTCACTCGTGAAGCTTACGTTCTGTAAGCTTAAATAGCTGAAATCACTGGTAATAGGTCCTCCTACGTTATAGTCGCCGACGCTTGGCGTCGTTCCGGACGTTCCGAACACGATGCGGCATGGTGTTTGTGTATTTGCCGATATGTTGTTTCCATAATTCGCCATTGGTGAATATGCCGTGGTCATGGTGTTCGTGCCAATACGGTCCGCAAGCACTTGTCCTTGCATATCATAAATGGTGCTGAACCCTGCGTGGTTCGCTCCCATAAGCATGATATTCTGCATCGCCTGCCAGTTGTTTGTCCAGACTCCGTTTGCCATCTTTTCAGATCCTCCTAGCTTCATTCTCCGCTTCCGAGCGACATGACGGAAGTCACTGCCATCGTATAGCCAAGCGTTCCGTCCGGCTCCGCACTGACCGTATCCGTAACTTCCTCCAGCGTCATCGTATCCGTCGCCGCTATGCCGCTGAATCCGAGTGCCGCAGGTACGACCGGATTGCTTGTTCTGGAATACTGCGTGTCGATATAAAGGGTGCCGTTGGCATTGATACTGTCATATCCCTCGGAGGACGGCACTTCCGTGCTTACGAAGATTATCCCTACCGCCGATATGTCCCGCTCGGCAACATTGATTTTCCCGCCTGCTTCTCCCCCGCCTCCGGAAATGACGCTCACCCCTTTGAGGCTTCTCCCCACGGCCACTCCCTGCAAAAAACTGTTCTCGTCGTAAGGCATGGTATCCCTCCCCCCCCCCTGTTCATCAGCGTCAGGCGATTCGTATGACCTGTGCGCTGAGGGCGCTTCTT
>ERZ808034.30-NODE-30-length-17942-cov-3.821495_pt1 | contig 17942 bp, 20 predicted proteins | sample MGYA00380188_ERZ808034 | MGnify/ENA primary metagenome ERZ808034 (study PRJEB31490, sample SAMN06133380) | cow dung metagenome | isolation source: M12 | host: cow | place: China: Chengdu | collected 2015-05 ...
CAATACAGAAAAACTTGCGGGCTTGATAATAAAAGTAATAAAAATTTGGGGAATTATTATTCTCGCTTGTTTGATTGCTGCCGTTATTGGCATCATTTTGTTTGGATATGTGCGCGGGGAAGGTTCCGTCGAATTTGAAAACAACGTGGAAAAGGTCACATTTACGGAAGTCGTTGGCGAAGAAGCATATATTATTACGATTGGTTCGGACGGCTATTTTGAAGGTATTGGAATGTCGGATGAGATAAAGGAAGAACTTATGGAACTTATCGTTGTGGGCGATCTTCCTGCATCCGAAGATAATATTACAGATTATTTCATAAAGCTACGTGAAGGACTATCGGAGGAATCCCCGTAATAAAGCGGTAAAGGCGTCGCAGAAATGCGGCGTCTTTGCTTTGATGTAGAAAAAGTCACACTTTTTTGCTATAATTATAAAAAATCCCCCTGGGTAAGGTATTGCTTGTTACGCTGCGTAATGCTGTACAATAAGCTGCGTAAGGAGGTGAAAGCTATGTCAAAGTATACAACAGGAGAAATTGCCAAGCTCTGCGGTGTATCCGTCAGAACGGTGCAATATTACGATTCCAGGAATATTCTCGTGCCCAGTGAATTGAGCGAGGGCGGTCGGCGGCTGTATTCCGAGAATGATCTGAAGCGGATGCGGATCATCTGCTTCCTGCGGGAAGCGGGACTTCCCATTAACAGCATCAGTGAACTGCTTGCGGAAGAACACCCGGAAAACATCATTTCCATTCTGCTGGATCAGCAGGAGCATGTCTTGCAGGAGGAACTTCATGAAGCGCAGAAAAAGCTAGACATGATTGGCTCCATCAAGCAGGAACTGAAAGAGCTAGAGCACTTCTCCGTTGAATCTATCGGTGATATAGCGCACATTATGAAGCAAAAGGATAAACTCACAAAAATGCGGTGGACCACGGTGCTGACGGGCATTCCCGTAACGGCGTTGCAGTGGATATCCATCATTCTTTGGATCACCAAAGGGCAGTGGTGGCTGTTTGCGGTTTGGGCTTGTGTGGCAATCCCGTGGGGCATTGCTGTATCGGTTTGCTATTACCGCCATGCTGCCTATATCTGCCCCGAATGCCACGAGGTATTCAAACCTCCCTTCAAGGAAATGTTCTGGGCATATCACACACCCAAGATGCGCCGCGTGACTTGCCCCAAGTGCGGTCATAAGGGTCTGTGCGTGGAAGTATACGACGATGGGGAGAAAACATAATGATCGAAGAAAAAATTATTATCGGTGAAAATACCCAATATCCGTTGAATGGTTTGCTGACCCTTCCCGATGATACGGCAAAACCTGTACCGGCTGTTGTGTTTGTCCACGGCTCTGGCGCAAGCAATATGGATGAGAAGGTTGGAAAGTTGACTCCTTTTAAGGATCTGGCCCAGGGACTGGCCCGGCACGGAATTGCATCCGTCCGGTATGACAAGCGCTCTTTTGCCCATGGATTCAAATTGCTACGGGATAAGGGCCTTGAGGTGACTGTCAAGACAGAAACCATTGACGATGCTATTCTGGCGACAGAACTGTTGAAAAAGGATCCCCGGATCGCCCCCGAAAGAGTATTCATCATTGGTCACAGCATGGGCGGTATGCTCTCACCCCGTATTGATGCCGAGGGCGGCAATTACGCAGGTCTCATTATCATGGCAGGCTCTCCCCGGAAGCTGGAGGAGATCATCTTGGATCAGAACGAAGCCGCGCTGCGCTCCACCAAAGGATTTGTCAACTGGATTGTAAAAAAGCAGGTAGCAAAGTTCGCCGCCATGTTTGATGGAATGTATGAGCTTTCTGATGCAGAGGCGAAGAAAAAGAAGATGGGCGGCGGAACCACCCTGTACTATTTCAAGGAAATGGGTGAACATGCAGCTCCTGCTTATCTGAGCTCCTGTGAAAAGCCGATCCTGATCATGCAAGGCGAGAAAGACTTCCAAGCCACCGCCGAAAAGGATTTTGCTGCATATAAACAGCTCCTGGCTGGAAGAAGCAATGTAACTTTCCGGCTGTATGAGAACCTGAGTCATGCGTTTGTTCCTTCTGTATACGGAGATATTATGAAGGCAAAGCAAGAGTATAATGTGGAACAGCATATCTCTGAAGCGGTGATTACTGATATCGCTAATTGGATTACTAAGGCAAGTCTAATATCCCGGTGATGAAATAAAAGTGCGTCGGACCCCGACGCACTTTTGCTTGTTTATACTTTTGAAATGGCTTTTTTGCCAATGGGCAGTTCTTTGTTCTGGAGCCAGTAGATCAGAAGGAACAGAAGGTATGCTCCCAGACTCACTGCGAACATATAGATGGGTGTGTTGATGTACCAACCAAACCACTCGGAGAACTGCTTGAACACGATGATTGGCGAATTACCCGGTCCTACGAAGAACATATTCATGCTTTCTCCCAGACCGAATTGGACGAAGCAGTTTAGGCCAAAGGCGATGCCGCACAGTGCAATGAAAGTCCATGTGGCACCCCAGTAGTCTGCTTTCTGATTGCCACCGCGCTTGGAGAAGCAGATGAACAGTCCTACAAACACAAGCAGCATATGCCAGATGCAGGCATGAAGTGTCAGGAACCAGTGCCCATGCAACAGGCCGGAGGGCTCTGTGAAGGAAATTGCTCCACCCAGTAGGTTGTACAGAACCATGAAGCTGTACATTCCGCGCTGCACCTTACCGGGCTTCAGCCAAGGGGCAATCAAACACATATACATCGGGATACTGCAGAGCTGGAAGGGAAAGTCACCCCAGGAATAGCGGTTGTCCATCATCACAAAGTAATAGAAGAACTGCTTGAAAACCTCAGAGATTGTGAGGAACAATCCGCAGAGGAATAGGATTCTACCAGCGACCTTATCGTTGACATTTCGTAGCTTCCACGCAGAGAAACCACAGACAGTAAATCCGATCAAGGTAAACAAGATATGGAATGCACCGTAGGCTGGTGGCGGCTCCATAGGCCATGATATTGACTCAAAGAAGGACTCTAACACGTTTCTTCGTCTCCTTTCTCTCTATAAGAGAACAACGTAATAGTACCACAGGTTTTTTTCTCTTGCAATACGGTTGTGCAATTCTTAATAAACGCATGATCCGTATTGCAGATGGCAGATGTTGCAGCACCGCAGGCCGGTTGACCTGCGGTGCCCATGGTATTAAGAATACCTGCTAGTTGCAGTAAACAACTGTTAGAAGTTCTCATTTTTCAGCGCATCAATCGGGTTGTCCTTTTTTATCTCGCTCATAGAGTACATCATCGTTACGAATACAACCAGAAATACGCTTAACGTCGCAATGCCGATAGCAGTCCACGGCAGACGGAAGCTCGCCTCGTATCCCGACATAATGGCAAGGTAAATCAGATATGTGACACCACAGGATACTGGCAAACCGAGAAGCAATGCTTTTGAGCCATATAACAAACACTCAAAGTTCATCATCTTGTTAAAGCCTTTTTGTGTCATACCAATTGATTTTAGCATTGCAAACTCTCTGCGGCGCAGGTTGATGTTCGTCGTAATGGTGTTGAATACGTTCGCTGCAGCAATCAAAGAAATTAGCACGATGAAACCATAGGAGAACACACGGATAATGGTAACGGTGTTTCTATTGGATTCTTCCAGCTCTGCAATGTTTTGCAGGTTTTTTGAATTAAAGCCGTTGTCATTTAGAATGGATTGTACGGCAGTATAACTTTCTGCATGATTGGTGGAAGAAAGCATATAGTAATAACTGCTATCATTTGCATTGAAATCCGCAAATACTCTTTCTGCAAGACTAATTGGATAGATTACGTTCATGCCATATATATAATTCTCTCGGACAAAGAACGGAATTTCGTAAATGACTGTACCTGCCTGGATGGTCGTGTAGATATAACCTTCTTCAAGAGAGAAGTACAGTTCCTCGGGGCCTTCAACATCGGACTCCTTATCCTTCAGATACAGAAGAACGATATTTCCGTTTTCGTCAGGAACCTCACCGGAGCAGTAATATCCAGGGACACCTCTTTCTGTTTGAAGAACAAGCTGTGGCTCATTGGTACTAAAGAAATTGGTCTTCTCGTACCTCTGCGTGTACATATTGAATCTTATAGTTCCGTCTAATGCAATCGCAAGAGGTCTATCCGGATTCATATACTTTTCTTCGCTGAGTCCGTTCTCTTTCAGTAATGACTTAAATGCGGCATCGTCTACAAATGTCACGTAAGCATATGCGTTGCGGACAGATTGATCTTCTGCCTGACTCTGATTTCTGTCAAGGAATTCGATGCCTTCCGCTGTTAGATGTTCCGTTTTTATAGATGAATATCTGTGGTATCCTACGGTGTAGGCTCCATCGGTTACAGATTCCGCCGATTTCATTCGGTATAGTAACTCTTCCGGTGTTAATTCTTCAAATTCATCACCGGATGCGTTCATAGTCAGATCATATCCAAAGGAGCCAAAACCGAACCCTGCCGTTTCCATCAAATAATCAGTAAAGGCAGACGCTGAAACAAACAGAACAATGCTCATAAACAAACTCAGAACAGTGGTTTTGTATTTCTTTTTATTTCTCTTGTAATGTTTGTTTGCCAGCATACCGGGCAATCCGAAAAGTTTATAAGTTAGCTTAGATGTCTTAACCGGCTTGGTGTTTTTTACATCAATATTCTGGCGAATTGCCTCAACCGCAGACACTTTTGTTGCTCTTTTGGATGGAATCCAAGCTGAAATCAGTACGGTGATCAAAGCAACGATAACCGCAATAATGATTGCTGCAGGTGATACACTAAGCCTCATATCAAGCGGGAAGCCCATCGCACGGAACTTGTCTCCGATCAGCATCAGAGTGACGCCAATGCCACCTATACCGGCAAGTACACCAAGCGGAATACCGACGAAACTGACTGACAGAGCCTCAAAAAGCACCATTCTTCTCAACTGCTTTTTCGTCGCACCTATAGAAGACAATAAACCAAATTGTTTTGTTCTCTCAGAAACCGAGATGGAGAAAGCATTGTAGATCAACGCCACTGAGCCAAACATAATCAGTCCAATCACGATGGCAGCAAGGCTGTAAAGCATCGTGGAGAATGTGTCCGCCGGGAACATACCGGAGTACATCAGCAAGTCTGTGTTTGTATCGCCGGTAAGCCCAAGTTCTTTCATAAAATCAAAGACTTCCTTGGGGTTCTCCATTCGGAAATACACATCATACTTGTAGGGTGTGTATGTTTCCTTATCGGATACAGTTAGGGCAGTGTAACCGGGTGCCGTTGTTTCCTCGATCATATTGCTCATGCGATCATAGAAGCCAACAACCGTATAGGTGCGTGTTTCTTTGACCTCTAGCTTTTCTCCATTAAAAACCTCGTCGCCTTGCTCATAGATATAACAAGGATTGTTCTGCGTCAGTTCACAACCGTCAAGCATACGCTGACCGAGTTCGAGAGTAATAGAATCGCCGAGACTATATTTCACACCGCCGTTTGTATAAAGGTGATTCGGCAGCATAATTTCCGTTTGTGTAGTTGGGTATTTACCGGATGTTATATGGATTGGCAGAACTTCCTCGACATCCTTGCCTGCACCAAGTACATAGATGTAAGGCTTGAACTCATTTTCACATTCCTCGGCATAGGCATAGCCAAGCTGCTGCAAATAAACAGCTTCTTCTATCTTTCCTGTACCCCAGATTTCGGTGTATGTGTTCCAATCCGTATCACGCTCATATCCGTGCCAGTTGCCGTCAGAGTAAATGGTTGTTTCCTTGGCATAATTCATAAAGCTGCTGGCAAAGGTTGTTACAGCGCAGATCATTGCCGCAGAAAGAATAATACCTATGATTGTTACGATAGTTCTTGTCTTATTCTTTTTTAGCGACTGTAGAGTTACTTTATTGAAGACGTTCATCTGCGAATCACCTCATCCCGGGTGATCTTGCCATCTTCAATAGTAATGATCCGGTCAGCCTGCAGGGCGATAGATTCGTCGTGGGTAATGACGATCAGGGTTTGACCATACTGCTTGTTGGAGAGTTTTAGTAAATCAACAATCTCCTGAGAGTTCTTGGAATCCAGATTGCCCGTAGGCTCGTCCGCCAGCACAACTGCGGGAGAGTTCATCAGCGCCCGGCCAATGGAAACTCTCTGCTGCTGACCTCCGGAGAGCTGATTGGGCAAGTGATTTTCCCGTCCTTTGAGTGCCAATGTGGTGAGCAGATCATCCAGACGCTCCTGGTTGATCTTACGGCCGTCCATCAAGACAGGCAGAGTGATGTTTTCGGTCACATTCAGCACCGGAATCAAATTGTAGAACTGGTAGATCAAGCCTACCTGACGTCGGCGGAAGATGGCAAGTTGGTCCTCATTTTGAGCAAAGACATCCTGACCTTCCAGAAACACTTTGCCGGCTGTGGGGCGATCCACGCCTCCCAGAATGTGAAGCAGTGTGGATTTGCCGGAACCGGAAGGACCGATGATGGCAACAAACTGCCCCTTCTCGACAGAGAAGGATACATCGTCCAAGGCACGGACTTCATTCTCACCTTTGCCATAGATCTTGGAAAGGTGTTCAACGCGTAAAATTTCCATAATGGTTACCTCCTACTGGTGATGGTACCAGTATACAGGGGCTAAGTGACTCTTAAGTGACTCGAATATAAGAGATATGTCACATTTCTCAAGAGAAATCCGTAGTGTCATCGTTGGTCAGGTTACCATCGCCGAAAATGGGTATGGCATCACCCAGGTATGTAGGCTCCGGCTTGAAGATGCAAGTAGCACAATCCTTCACCCGAGCCAGCATCTCCCGGAAGTCCCGCATAAACTGACCGACATAAGTATGATAGTCCGAGGAGACACCGTATGCTTCTACACCCAACTGATTTGCAATATAGAGCGCTCGATACAGGTGATATTCCTGGGTGACGATCAGGATCTTGTCTGCATGGAAAATCTCCTTAGCTCGGTAGATGCTTTCGTAGGTTGAGAAGCCTGCGTGATCCATAAACACATCTTCTGAAGGAATACCTTCGTCAATTGCAAACTGTTTCATTGCTGCGACTTCGTCGTATTCCTCACGTCCGTGGTCACCGCTCATGAGGAGCTTAGGCGCAGCACCCAGATCGTACAGCTCTACTCCTCGTGTTAGGCGGTCAAAAAGCATATCACTGGGTCTGCCGTCGTCCTTTACAAAGCAGCCCAGAACCAGGATGCAGTCAATGTCCTCCAGCTTTGCAGCTTCTTCGGAGCTGATGATCTGATCGCCGGTACTCAGTTTGACAATTGAGTTTATCACAGTGAGTGCTGTAATACCCAAAATACACAAGCACAGGAAAATGCACAGGAGCCTGCGCAGCGTCTTTTTCTTTGTCTTCATAGTGTTCTCCATTTATTCAGATAACTTGCTTATAAAACTTGATCACAAACTTGGCACCGGTGCTGCCATTGGTTGCCTGAACAGTTCCGTTCTGGGCTGTGATAACGGTTCGCGCCAGTGCTAGACCGATTCCATAACTGGTTTCGGAGGCGTTGCTGCCCTTATAGAAGCGCTCGAACAGATGCGGGATATCCTTGACATCAAAGCCGGCACCGGTGTCTTCTACCTCAATCTGAGTATAGAGAGCTGTTTCCTGAGCAGTAATTGTAATAGTACCGCCTTCCGGAGTGTGCTCCATACAGTTTTTGAGAATGTTGCCCAGTGCTTCTGCTGTCCAGACAAAATCTCCTGTGAAGGTTTCATCCGCGCAGTTAATGATAAGCGTCTGATTCCGAAGATCCATCGGAATCGCAATCGGTTTGGCAGCCCTGGCAACTAGATTTTTGACCCGTACTGGATCCTGTGCCAGTTTGACAGTGCCGGCGTCCAGCTTGCTGAGCTTCAGAAGGGTTTCCACAAGCCACTCAGTACGGGTAAGCAGACTTCTCAATTCACCGGTCAGTTCCATTCGCTTTTCGGTGGACAACTCTGGGTTACGGAGCATAGTGGTGGTCAGATTCATCGCGGTCAGCGGTGTGCGAAGCTGATGGGAAATATCCGCAAGGGAGTCTGCCAGATGCTTTTTGTCAGCCTCCACAACCTCTGCAGACTCAATCAGGCGCAAGGTGAGTTTTTGAATATGGTTAGCAAGAATAGATAACTCGCCCTCTTGATAATCTCGAATAGGGAGGGGGATGCCGTCGATCAGAAGCTTATCCAGATCACTGCTGAGTTTCTGCAGCTTTCGGTATCTGTAATGCTCAGTTGACAAATGGATCGCAATGGCAACCAGCCCGGAAATCAAGATCAAGACACCTGCAGTAACAGACAATGAAAATCCAATCAAAGTCAGTATGGCAGTTGCCACACCCAAAAGGATAAGACTGATCCGAAGTTCTTTGTTGTGGAACATAATCAGCCCTCCAGTCGGTAACCGAGACCACGGACGGTCTTGATGTATACCGGGTTCTGCGGATCCTGCTCGATCTTCTCGCGCAGCCGTTTGATATAGACGGTGAGGGTGTTGTCGCCCACATAGTCGCCGGCACTGTCCCAAATCTCCTCTAGGAGTTTGTCGCGAGTCAGGATTTGTCCACGGTTGTTCAGGAACACAAGCAGCAGCTTGTACTCCAGGGCAGACAGATAGATCTCCTTGCCGTCGCGGGTAACAGTGCCCTTGTCAGTATCCACAGACAGATCTCCGAGCGTGATGATGCTCTGTCTCTTTCCGGCCCGGCGAAGTACACTGCGGATACGAGAAACCAGTTCCCGGGGACGGAACGGCTTGGAGATGTAATCATCGGCACCCATATCCAGTCCAGTCACCACACTGAATTCATCGCTGGACGCAGTCAGGAAAATCACTGGAACACCCAGTTCTTTTGCATTGGCACAGACAGCAAAGCCGTTTCCCTCAGCCAAAGAAATATCCACCAAAGCAAGATCCGGACGGTTTGCTTCCATTGCTTCAGCGGCAGCTTTTTGCCCGGTAACAGATGTGATCTGGAAGTTTTCAGTTGTAAGAAAGCTGGTGAGCATCCGGATCAAAGTCGGATCATCCTCTACCAAAAGCAGCTTTTCCATGGCCATACCTCCTCATTTTCCTATATCATAGCATTTCTATAAGCAAATTACCATTACAGAATTGTCACTTAAGATTTGGCGCAAAAGAAAGCGCCGGGGCGATTCCGGCGCTTTTAAACTATATTCCTTTTCGCTTCATCCACAAGATGGCTAAATCAATATTAACAACTGCTGCGGCAAAGCATTGCCATAGAGCACATTTTAATGCAGCCCAGCAGTTATCTAAATAGTTCCCATGATCAGGAATTAGCATATCGTAGAACATAGAGCTTACCGCATATCCATCAGCGGTACCGGCAGGTGTCATGGCATACAATGTAGAGAGAACCAGATCAATACCCACAAAAAGAGAAATGCCGAGGGCGATGATCCAAACGATCCGCATTATCATTAACACGCGAAATTCTTTTGAGTCCTTTGATAATGCATATTTTGATTCCGCAAAGTAGCTTACCATATGATTGAAGATCAGAATAAGTCCAACAAGTAAAAGCAATGTTGCGCTTAGTAGAGCATTAGTATGCTTGCTGACAACAAAGGGAATCAGAGAATATCCAAAGAGAGCCGGAGCAAGACACAGCAAGACTAACCACCATTTTTTGCTTAGCCATTCTCCAAATAGCAGCAGTTTCTCTCTCTTCGAATAGTTTCCATGATGCATAACAGCGGTGATGTTTTCTTCTGCCTTCTCTTGATATTGAGATGCATCCAAACGCTGGCCACTTAAGATTTCATTGATGGTTACTCCATAAAACTCACTTAGAGCCTTTAGACTTTCTGCCGGAGGCAGATAAGAACCGGTTTCCCATCGAGAAATTGTTTTGTTTGTAACGCCTAGTTTTTGCCCCAACTCATCCTGCGTCAATCCGCTTTCTTTTCGCAGAGTCGCAAGAAACTGGCCGACCTTATGTATGTCCATAGGCTCACCTCCGTTCAAGTTTGGCACAATTTTATCACGCGGTAGCAGAAAAGTCATCCCCATATATAGCGAATGGGGTGGACATTAGGGTTTTTACTGGTGGGATTATCGCTAATTAAGCAAATTCATCCACGAATTTTTGTATGGCTCTATAATGTAATAGGAAAGCGCCGGGATGATCCCGGCGCTCTGATTTTAAGGTATCAAGGGTTATTGACCGTTCCCATGAACAGAGGAATCGATTCTGTAGTAATGGCGAAGATGAAGGGCCGGTCCAAAACAAAGTCAATGATTTCTTCGGGAGGAGCTGGGCTTGTGGCACCAGGGAATTCAATATAGGCCGCAGCCTTGACGCCTTCCTCGTCGATCTGTACCCGGACGGACTGATTGGCGGCTGTCAGGTAGATCGGCACATCTCCGGTGATTTCGGAGAAGTTTGATGTGAGTTCGCTGAACACATCCGTCACACCCATTTCCTGCAGACCGTCCTTCAAATTGATGGTACTGTTCACATCGAATTTGGGAATGGACAGATTCACTTTCATCCATTTGGTGTTCTCCCAATCCTGCTGCAGAATCATTTGCATATACTGGCCATCAGCCAGTACATCAGCGGCGGTGTAGCCTTCGTCCGGCAGAATGAACCACATCCGGCTTCCGTTTTTAAGGCTCAATGCAACAGCACTGAACTTGTCACCATAGTAGTAATTCATCTGCGCAAGCTTCTTGTTCATAAAGGTGGTAGTTTTGTCACCATTAGGGGTGTGGAACACATCGTTTGTGTTATTCACCTGATTGAACTGATCCTGCCATTTTGCCTGGAAGTAGATGGTGGAATACAGTGCCAGAATGGTATCCGGGGACAGGTTGATATTATCGCTCGCATTTTTCAGCAGTCCACCAGTATTGTTATTGAGCCAAGCACCAATAGCTTTGTTGATTTTCTGACTGCCAAGGTCTCCCTGGTATACGGATGCGTAGTAGTAATAGGCAAGGTTGTCCATGGTATCCTGGTTGTAGTTCAAACCATCTTCTAGCCACAGAGAGTTTGCCAGAGTAGAGATCTCGTGCCCATTGTCATTATAGGCGCTTTCCCAGACGGCACCGACCTGCTGGCGCAGCGCATCAATATCTCTTACACCGAACAAATCCAAGATCTGCTGCCGGCTTGCACCGTCGGTCAGCTCTGTCATCATGGCAAGACCGATGTAAGCATTGATGGGAGACCATAGCAGGTTTTCGCTGCCTTGGGTGCTCAAGAATTGTGCAGAACCGTCGATAAAGAAGGGGGCAAGCGAATCGACGGTTTCTCTGGTCATGCTTGACAGAAACTTTCGCTCAGCTTCCCACTTGTTTAAGTCTGCCCGCCATTGATCACGGTCCTTGTAATCATCCAGATCCGGACGTTGCATTTGTCGAGATTCAGATGCGATGCTGACTGCTTTTGCTGAGATAACCATCGGCATGCTCGGCAAATTGAAAAGAATAACCAGTGCAAGAACGGCTGCGATGGCGCTAATAAAGTATTGGGCTTTCTTCTTTTTCTTCTTAGCAGCGGCACTCACATACTTCTCGTCCACGTAGCCTAAGGCTTTTGCAACTTTCTCATTCATCAACATACCCCTCCTTTATGAGGTGTTCACGGAGCTGCATCCGGATTCTGCCAAGGCGAACGCTTGCCGCATTCTCCTTTAGGCCGAGATCCTTGGCAATCTCCTGCACCGAGTCACCAAACCAGTATCTGCGAAGAAACAGGGCTCGGTTATCGGCATTTACTGTTCCCAGAAAGCGATTGATGGCAAGGCCGAGCTCTCTGGCTTCTACGGTTTCCTCCAACGCAGGGCCGGGAATGCAGTTTGCCAGCTCGTCAATAGACACATCGTATCTGCCATCCCGTTTCTCGGCGGTATTGTATTTGAGCCGGTCTAGGGAAATGTTCCTTCCGGTCGCGTACACATAACCTGCCAAAGGATCCGGTTTCTTGGGTGGGACTGTATTCCAGACTGCAAGGTAAGTATCATTGACAGACTCTTCCGCATCCTGGTGCACACCAAGAATATTCATGGCGATAGACATCAGTCTATTTCCAAACTTTTTGGCAAGTGCTTCGATGGCACTTTCCGTCCTTTGCCAGAGGAGCTTTATGATTTTTTGATCGTCCATATACATCCCTCCTCACTTATGTAATAGAATTCCGGGGTGTTGATGTTACATCCATTTTACCATATTTATGCCAAAAATAAAAGATTTAGTGCGTTCAGAACTTTGTGCAACCGTCAGTTGCTAACATTTCCAAGCCGGCTTGGTGGACTTTTGGGGTCTCAAGTGCTATACTTATGGCAAATGAGCAAGGAGGTATGGCTATGACTTTAGGTGAAAGAATCTACAAACTCCGTACCGAGAAGGAAATGTCTCAAGGTGATCTGGCTGATGCTTTGGAAGTATCCCGGCAATCCATTTCTAAATGGGAGACAAACGGGTCTGTTCCGGAACTGGATAAGCTGCTTAAGCTGAGTGAGATCTTTGGTATCTCATTGGATGAGTTGGTTACAGGCAAAGAGACGGGGCCTCAGGAGAAGCAAGAAGAGTCGGAAGTAGTAATTCCCCCACAGGCCGAACCCAAGATTGTCTATGTTGAAAAGCCTGTCATGCCAACCATAAGCGCTGCTCAAATCCTTGGTATTATCCTCATACTAGGCTCGCTGCTGTGCTTTGTGGTGTTTGATGATTTGCGTGATGCGTTGTTTCTGTGCTTGCCTGTGGCAATCTGGGGTGTTTTGTGCCTTGTAACCAAGCATCCGCTGCTCTGGTGCAGCTGGTGCGGGAGCGTTACTTGGTGGGTTTACATGTTCATCCTTGCCCATAGATGGGAAAGCCAGACACTATTTCTGATCATTGGCATCCTGCTGGTTGGCGCAGCTCTGGCTTATACCATTTACCTCCAAAAGAAGGAGCGAATCCATATTCCAGTATGGGGCTGGGCGTTGTTAATCTTTGTTCTGGTTCTGGCAGGTACCTTGTTGGCAATTAATCTAATTCCACCATCCTTTGGCATCGTTGAACACTCAACCCCGGCGACGCCCGTTCCAGATGCAAGTGTGGGCCTCGAATAACTTCAAGAAACTTATCGCCCTGGAGATCATCTCCAGGGCGATGTTTTTTACGGATTCAGTTTCTGCTCGACGATTGCCATCTGCTCTGCAGTAGGCTCCCATCCTAGATGGATCAGGACAAAACGGTCTTCGTAACACAGAAGATAGCTGCTTTTTTCTTCTCCGGACTCATCCAATTGACGATATGCTTCTACAGCGCCCCAAGGTTCTGCATCTACCGGCAGATATGCAATGATATATTCCCCTTGGTATCCTTCGGTTTCTGTGCTGAATAGCTGATTTTTACACCAATCATAGAGGAAAGGCACTTTGACAAATGTAACGGTATACATGAGCCTTGGCATACCGGGTGTGTCCATAACCTCCCAATGGGGGTGTTGATGAACGACCTGTTCACCGACAAATACAGATTGATTGGTTCGATTTTCTGCCATATACTGATCCTCATCAATATCGGTCAAGTCTGATAACGAAAGTGGAATCTCGGTATAGGCAATAGCATCTCGATCCAAAAGGCCTGCATTATTGATTACAATTGAAATAGCCGTAACGCCGCCAGTGATAGCGAAGGACAGTACAAAGCAGGCGATGAGCGTAATCACTTTATTTGCACCTCTGGAAGCCTGTGCTTTTTTAAGACCTTGCTTGATGGCATTGACGATCAATATCACACCGAAGGTGGCGATGAGCAATACGACGGCCAGCCAGAACAGGAAAGGGTCATCTGCCCGGGACAAATCGGTAAGCCACAGCAGGACGCCAACGAACAAAGCGATCACCATACCGATTTGGGCTTTTTGCGTACTCGGAGTATCCACGAAGATCCCGTCAGTCGCGTACTTCTTCGCCTTGTAATACCAAGTATAGTACGCAGTTAGCTCCGTAATGGACAGAATCAGCGTACACAGCAACGCAAATCCCGTCAATAGCCTGCTGGCATTAGAAAGAATGGTAATGGGCGCGGCAACAAGGCCCCATATGTTATAGGTGGTCATAAGCGATCCGACAGCCAAAAGCAGGAAGTAACTTGGTAAGAAATTCTTCTTACAGGCTTTGTGAAGTGTCTCCACTTCCATCACCGGATCAGTTTCCAGGGGAACAGGGTTCTCTTTCTCGTTATAGAAAACCTGCATCTGATGCCAAGTGCAGGTAAGCTGCCATCCGGTGTGGGCACAGAAGTCGTGGAAGGTCTGCTGCTCCTCGGAAGGACCCGGATCGAAATCAGAAGCTCTGGGATAATAGGTCACACAGAAGTGAAGATCCTTCGGCTCGATCTTCCGATAGGTCCAATAGAAATTAGATATGCTTTCGATCAGCCAGCCTTTCTTTGCCATCTTGGTAAAGTGCTCTTCAAGGCCGGTATGGTTATAGAAGGAGATATACTCCACGCGGCGTTTCTTGGTTTTCATTATGCTTCCTCCTTCCCAAAGATGCGGCGGTAGTCCAAGGCCTGCGCCTGGATCCGCTGATATTCCTTGTCCAGCATTTCCTTTCCCTTGTCAGTAAGGATATAGCTGCGACGGCGTCCTTCAACCTTTGTTTCGATGATCATTCCCTCAGCCAGGAATTGCTCCAGAAGATTGTACAGCGTACCGGAGCCAACGCTGACGCGGTTACCGGTCATGGCAGGCACTCGATCCAGAATGTCCAGACCATAACACTCTTCTTTGAGACACAGCAGCACATAAAACATCTGCTCTGTCAGGGTTTGAAATTTCGCTCTTGGCACAGTTACACCTCCTATTCTCGAATATCGAGTATTTACATCTATATTATATTCTCGAATATCGAGAATGTCAACTAAAATGTGTTCACAAAATTTTAGTTGATTCTAGAGGAATCATCGAGTAAAATATAAGCAAGAGATCCTGTGAACGGCGATCTGGCACTTTTTAGAGCGCCGGATTGCCGTTGCTGCTTTTTTAGGGAAAATACGAGGAGGAAGGCCTATGAAATTTACATTTGAAACAGAGTATAATCAGAAAGCTCTGTCCGTGATGGCGAAATGTATCCGCAAAACTGCCCGGGCAAAGCACAGCAAGCGCAGCCACATTTTTGGATGGATCGTGATTGCACTGGCACTGCTGCTCTCTTTCTCCTCCGGCGACGAAGGTTTCGTCATTACCTTCAAGACCGTGATTACTTGGGTTGCTGCAGCAGTGATGTTGATCGTTCTGCTGTTTGAAGATAAGATCAACGGTTACTTTGCCAGAAAACGGATGCTCAAAGGCACCGAAAAATCGATTGCTACCTTCGACACCGAAAACCCGGATATGTTTGTTTCCCAAACTGAAGTTGGAAAGTCCGAGTTTAACTATGATAAGATCGCTATGATTGCGGAAACAGACCGCTACTTCGTTTTCGTGTTCAGCGCGAGCCATGCACAGATCTATGATAAGAACAGCCTGTCCGGTGGCACTGTAAACGAGTTTAGAGAGTTCATAACCCAAAAGACCGAGAAGATGGTGGTAAAGGTTAAGTAAGGAGGCATCACTATGGATGAGACTAGTAAAAAAACAAACTGGAAAGCAATAATAGCCGTTGCGCTGGTTGTATTGTTGGCGATAAGTTTCTTCAAAATTGCAGAGCTTAGCGATGCTGTGGAAAATCTACAGAGGGAAAATACTTCTCTCTCAAACGGAATCCAGGCATTACGTGATGATATTCAATCAATCTATAACAATGTTGATGCAAAACTTAAAGAGCAGGCAAGTCTTGTGTCCGGGGTTGATTTTGAAATTGGCGACATCAGTGAAGATATGAAGAGCGTAGAATTGACACTTACTGTTGTCCCCAAGCTGGTGACCGATGATATGGAGGTTTCAATTTCCGTAGATGGTAAGACTGTTCCGTTAACCAAAACTGGTAGCGGTTTTGCTGGGGCTGTCGATGTAGGTTTGTTTGTGGACTACAATCAGTGGCCGTTGCTTACAATAAAATCTGCCGAAGGAACAAAGACGGAATATCTGGACTCTATTGACGTTTCTTATTTGTTCTCCCGTCATTTACCGTCCCTATACGCAGACATGTCAGCATCCTCCTCTCTGAAAAACGGCAACTTGCAGGTTGATGCTGGATTCTCCATTGAATCCAAACCCGCAAGCAATAATTCTCCAATAACATTTGTCTCTTTCACTTTGATTGAAGAAATCAACGGTGAAGAGATCAGCAGAACGGATATTACCGATGAAGTTCGCAAGTCTGGTAATAGTTACAACACCCGGTATGCTAAGTCCTTTGAAATGTCTCAGGAAGACGAACTGAGGATCTATGTGATAGCAGAGGATACTCTTGGATACATTCACAAGACCCTGGCTCACTTCTGGGTCAAATCTGAAGACGGCCCTGTTGCTGAAGCAGTGTTCGGTGGAGAGCTGATTTATGACAAAAATGACAATCTTCTCTATGGAGAAAAGGAACTCTGGGGATAAACACGATACAAAGGAGATGTCTATATGGGACGTAACATAGATTGTTTGCGCTGCGGTCGGCAGATAAACCATATTAGAACTGAAAAGCTGCAACTTGGTCAGACGGGGTGGATCCTCGGAGATCTTCCAAATTTGTTTGCAGGATCAATGGAGGTCGATATTTACAGTTGTCCGAAGTGCAGAAAGCTTGAATTCTATTTAGCGGAAGATATACAAGAAGAAGGAATGCCGCAAAAGCAATGCCCGCGATGTGGTAAGATGCATGACTTCGATTATCCCAAATGTCCGTTCTGTAAGTACGAATATTGAGCCAAAGTGGTGATAGTTAGAGGTTTCTTTCCCGTTTATCAAAGGAGCGTGATTGCATGCCTGAGAATATTTCTAATATTGTTATCATTACTTTCTTTCTTGGGGTTGGTGTATTTGCATTGTTCAGCATTCTTATAAGGATGCTGAAAAACAAACACGCTCCGATAAAGGCTGTAAAAGCTGTTGTTGTAGATAAACACAAGGTTGAGACTTTTTCCAAGTACTCTGGAAATGGGAAAAGCGAGAAATATGTAATTGTCTTTTCTGTAGACGGGAAAAAGAAATCCTTCTATGTTTCTCAATTCTCATATAATGGTTACAGAGTTAACGAAAAAGGTACACTCAAATACAAGGGCGATAAGTTGATTGAGTTTGAATAAATTAGTATTCGGGGGGGTGTGTGATGATAATGATATTTAATAGGAAAGAATTGATGCTCACAACAGCTATGGATGTTAGTGTAAGGGTTAGAGATCTATTGGTTGCAAACGGCATAGATCATCTTGTTAAAGTGAGGAATTTGCAGGATCTTCGAGGTGGACGATCAGGAACATTTGGTCTGAACACGAATTATACTCATGAATACAGGATTTATGTACATAAAAAAGATCACGAAAAGGCGCTGTGGTTACTTCGCAATTCATAAATACTGCGTTTAATTGGAAGGGTGATTTTTATGAAAAAGGCAATAGCATTAGTTTTAGCCTTGGTCTGCGTGTTAGGATTAGCTGGATGCTCCGCACAAAAGGAATATACTATTAGAATAGTAGTTCCAGCTGGAAATCAAGGAGAGTTTGTTTACTCTGAAGAAGAAATAGCGCCACGTAAAAGCCAGTTAGATATTAAGTCCATAGATATGTCCGAGGATGCAAAGTTTGTATTAAAGCCTATTGAGGACACACAGGAGAATACCTATGAATGCAAGAATTTCCCAAAGGGCACGCCAATATTGATTGATGTAGAAAAAGGCGCATGGTACAAAATTGGTATTTCTATGGAAAACCCCACTGACAAGGATATTATTGTAGTATTCCATGTCGTAAATGTAAAAGTAAGAATTGAGTAAACTCTGGTTTGATAAAGGCTTGTG
>ERZ808034.31-NODE-31-length-17919-cov-3.957684_pt1 | contig 17919 bp, 14 predicted proteins | sample MGYA00380188_ERZ808034 | MGnify/ENA primary metagenome ERZ808034 (study PRJEB31490, sample SAMN06133380) | cow dung metagenome | isolation source: M12 | host: cow | place: China: Chengdu | collected 2015-05 ...
CCGGTATGGGGAGCGAGTCCATATATTCAAGACTGGAATAATCCACGGTATTACCTGGGCCGGCCGCCACGCGTTTCACCTGCAGAACATCGTCCTTTTCAAAAACAACAATGTCGCCAACTTCCGGCGTATTATGGATCCGCCAACCAAAAATCAAGCTATCTTGTCTAATGGTCGGCTCCATAGACGCTGATGGCACATAACCAATCAACACTACGAATCGCAAAACCAAACAAAATAAGAGGGTCACTACCGCCGGAATGATCCAGGGTCTGACCCTCTTCCATATTGACATCTTCATGCTGCCTCCGGACACATATATTCTTTCAGCTCCGGAATGCTCTGCAAATATCTCCGGGCTCTGGTAATCCACATTCTCACAGTTGCCGCTTCTGCTTTGAACAGTCTGGCAATCTCCTGGCTGTTATAGCCCTGAATAGTAAGCTCCAGGCAAGTGATGCCTCTAGCAGTTGCTTCAGGAGCCTTGTTCTTTGCCTGCTGGAGAGCGTGGCGCAATTCCGAGGTGCGCAGTTCGTCTCGACCACAAGTGTCAGCGACGACGGCGTCGATCGCTTCGGAAGCCTGTTCTTTCTGAATCAGTCTGGTAGAACGGGCCAATTCATCGAGGATCTCATTCCAGATCAGCCTGTATGCATAGGTCGAGAAGCACCCGCCCTTATCGGTTGCAGCCGCTTTACATAGGCCGATGCAACCAATCTGGAATAGGTCATCATATTCTGGCGTGCCGGCCTGGCCCAGGCCATGGACCTTATCCTTGATGACCTTGCCTACCAGACCCATATTCTCTTCAACAATTCGCATTTGCTCGGGCGTCAGTGTCATGATAATCACTCCTCCTATTCATCGGTTTCTTATGAGTATCGTAGAAAGCCAGCTGCTTCTTGGTCTCTCGGATCACCAGCTCGCACTGCAGTTCACTGAGCTGACCAATATGTGCCTTTTCCTGAGGCACACCCAATACTGAGCTGAGCCAGCCATAGGCTGTTTGCTTATGCATATACCCCTTCAGGTACAGCTGGTTAAACAATCGGTGGGCATCGGTTCTTAAGGCACGCAACTTACCGTTTGCCATTTGCCCCAGAGGGATAGCTGTACCTTTCTGAGTCCGGATGTACGCATCGCAAGCAGGATAGTTCTTGCATACATAAAGCATCACATCATCAGGATTGTCGGTATATATTCCGGTGGCGCTTCTGTACACCGTAGTACTGCCACAGTAGGGGCAACGGGGCGCGTAGTTGGTAACTCCCTTTCTTTTCTTCTTATTTTTCATGGATGATCCTCCTAATTACAAAAAAATACCGGAAGGTGCAATGTCTTAGTTACTCGGTGGGATAATCCCTACCGAGGCCTAAAACAAAACAACCTTCCGGTTTATATTCTATTGGCTTGCACCATTAAGGACCGCTTATCCACGCTAAGTCCGTAACGATTCCGCTACCCACCCGGGTGCGTCAAACGACAGGTGCACTTCTGTCGGATCGAAAGCCTGGGTGCAAGCCCCTGCCACACTTGCATTGTAGCACCTGTTTTTTGCATAGTCAACACATAACGGAATGGTTTAGAAAAGTTCTACTTTTCGCACAATTTGCGGTCTCCCATACTCATTTCACGGTCAAAATTCGTCATTTTCATCATCAGCGTTGTTGCTGGATTGTGCACGACGCTTCTGAACAAGGTTAATGCCAACCAGGGCACCAACAGCCAAAACCAAGCCGCCACCAAACAGTACGATGTTGGTAACAGGGATGCCGGCAACAGTGCCTTCTTCCTCAACGGGCTCGATGGTTTCGATGTCTACGAGGTTGTCAGTGCCGGTAGTAGCATCTTCAGAGGGGGCAGTATCTGCAGGAGTCGTTTCTGCCGGAATGGTTTCGCTGGGTGCAGGAGCTTCTTCAGCAGAGCTGAGGCAGGACAGCACATAAGAAGAGCTGCCGCCGATCTCCAGACGCAGAACACCATCTTCACCTACGGGAATGGGATCGGGGTACTTACCGTAATCGGTAGTCAGCTCAAAGGTAACACCGGCCCACTCCTGGCCCAGATGGATCTCCAGCTTTTCGGGGGTAGCTACCTGCATCTCATCCCCATTGGTGCCCTGCGCTGCAGCAGAAACGCCAATAGGAAAAGTAAGAATACACATCAGCGCCAGCACGAGGGCGACGCATTTCCAAATTTTCGTTTTCATAAAAACCTCCTTAAGGTTCATTGATTTCTTTTGGTTCGCAAATTACGAGGTATCGCTGACGGCCACCCGAAGCATAGGGATGGCAGGTCATCAAGGTTACCAGCTCTCTACCGGGCTGGATCAGGATCTTCTCCACCTCATTGGGCATGATAATCTTGATCTCCACGACTTCATAGATGGTGGTGTCCCACAGGTTTGTGATGATGACTTCATCTCCAACTTCCAGATTGGTGATATAGCGGAAGTAGCTGGCGCCACCCCAACCTCTGTGCCCGGCAATCACACTGTTGGTGTTTTCGCCGCCCACTGGGATACTGGTTTGGCTCAAATGCGCAGCTCCATCTGCAAGATGCTGATAAGTGGCCCCGAGATAGATGGGCATCTCCAGTTCCAATTCGGGTATGGAGATTACACCAAAGATTTCATCTTCCAGACCATAGTCCTTCAGGTTAAAACTGGGTTTCTCATAGGCATACTCACAGCTTAAGTGCTGCTGACCTTCTCGATAGATGGTCGCATTGTAAGCCTGCATGGCATACCACAGATCCGTGTAGATCTCAGGCGCCTGCGGGATATCTTCCGGCAGGGTTCCTTCGGTTACAAATGAGTCTGTGGGAGTGGGCTGTGTTTCAGATGGCTCTGTGGGATCCCGATCCAGGAAGTCTTCCGCTCGCAGAGAGATTTGGTAATCGACCCACGCTCCAGAGATCGTAGGATACAGAGAGATGCCAAGGCCAGCCAGAAATACCAGACTCATCAGGATAATGATAAAGGTACGTAGCTTACCCATTGCGTCTCCTCCTTACAATGAAGAAGACCATGATTCCCAGACCCAGTATGACAACAGAACTGATGCCGATGATAATACCCTGCAGATACTGCTGCTCCCAGGTAGACTTCACCGGCTCTTCGGTTTCCAGTTTCTCCTCGACGATGACTTCCGCCTCTTCATAAGGGATCCGGGTGCCTCGAACCAGCAGTCGGTGGGTATTGATACCAAAGGGCGTGCAGGTCACCAGTGTACAGTAGTCCTGTTCCAATTCAGTCTGGAGGAAGGTAGTGTCATAAGGGAGCACTGTCTTGATCTGATCAACCTGGTAAGCCAGACGCTCACCAAGCACATCCAGATAAAAGACGTCTCCTATTTTCATGCGATCCAGATCGGAGAACAGTTTCTGGGAAGCCATACCGGAATGGGCTGTGAGGACACTGTGGGTGCTCTCACCACCAACGGGCAAAGAGCTGCCCAGCAGATGTCCCACGCCCCGTTCCAGTGTGGAGTTATTGGTGCCATGATAAATGGGGAGATTGACACCAATGGTCGGAATCTCTACATATCCCATAATTCCATCACCGGCCAAGTTCAATAGCTCGGAATACTGCTCAACCGCATTCAGCAAAGCCTCGTTCGAGAAGCTGTCCTCGTCTTGAGCACCGGGCAAAATGGTTTGGTTATAGGCCACAGCAAGTGCTTTGGCTTCCTGCAGGGCCGTATTATCTACTTGTTCGACCTTCTCCTGGTACTGTGTGTGAATCTGAGATTGATGGCGATTGTTATACCAGGTGCTGATTAAGGGATACACTGTGATGCCAAGAGCAATCAGGAATGCCACGACTGCAACACAGATGGTAATAACCTTCTTTTTCGTAGAGATTCCTCCTTCCATAAGATATCCCGGGGAGGGTTACTCCCCGGGAAGATAGGTTTACTGCTGAGCAACATCCTCGCGCTTCTTCTTGGAAACCAGGACGATCACGCACAGTGCGCTGGCCATTGCCAGAATACCAACAACGGAGTACCACATGGTACCGTTATCACCAGTCTGGGGCAGGTCAAATCCACGGGTGTTCACGATGGTCAGAGGAGCTTCTGCGTTTTCGCTGCCATTGTCAGCCAGCATGGTTACGCTGTTGCCATCAACGGAAGCATAAGCGGTCAGCAGGGTGTGCTCCATGTACTTCTGAGGAATATTGGTCAGATGCAGCACATTGTCATCGGTCAGATCCACGGGCATTGCATTGCCGAAGCAGTAATGGGGGTCATTCTGCAGCAGGCCCAGAACATCCTTGCCGTAGATGTCACAGATACGATCTGCATCGTACTCAGCGGTAATATCCAGGAGGATGCTGTCCTTAAGCAAGGTATAGCCATTGGCGGTCTCAACTTCGGTAATTACGTACTCGTCGTCTTCCATGCCCTTGATGATGACCTTACCGAACTGACCGTTGCTGGTTACGGGATAGAAAATGGTAGCATCAGCTTCCTCAGTGACATGACCGGTGACATAGTAGACACCTTCAGCGTCATTACGGGTAGCAGTGATCCAGTAACCGTCAGCCTCATTCCAGATCTTGAACTTGACGTGCTTGTACATGCCGGTCTCTTCAGCGGTTTCAGCATCCACATCGGAGAACAGCTTGGTCAGATCCATGCCGAAGCTGTAAACGTGGCAGTCATCGATCAGGGTGTCGTAGTACTCACCGGAAGTTCTCTTCCAGGTCAGGACGACTTCGTTGCAGTTGCCGTTCTCACCGAACACAACAGTGGCATTGGAATTGATGGTTGCGGTGTAGGTCACACGAACTGTGTAGTTGGAGTAACCCTCGTACAGCTTACCATTGACATTCTCGGTGTTGCCGTTGATCTCATCCAGGCCGGCCTTGGTGATGTCGATGGTCATATGGCGATCATCGCTGGAGTAAGTAACGGTGAACTTGCCGTCATCCTGAACCCAGGTTGCTACCTTGTCGGTGCAGTTTGCATCGGTGAAGAACTCAATCTTGACATCCTTCAGGCTCTTGTTGTAGGTCAGACCTGCGCTGATAGTATCGTAGAAATTGTAGGTGGTCAGGCTGGTTGCGTTGGAGGTAATGGTAGGCAGAGTGGACAGAATCTGATACTCCATAACGTCGCCGGCAGAACCGGTGGCATTGTGCTCAAAACCATCGTTGATGTTGGAGGTGCCGTTGTTGTTGCCAGTGTCCTTCATTGCTTCACGGACAGTCTTTTCCAGGGTGGGAATACCGGTCTCGTTCTTGGGATACACAACAACATCGTAATTCCAGAAATGGCCGCCCTCAGGAGAAGCAGACTCAACATTACCGGAAACGGTAGTCATGGGCAGGGATACGAAGAAGGGGTTGGTAGTGCTGGTAACCATCTCGGGAACAATATCTTCGACCGCCAGGTACAGGCCAACACTCAAATTACGCTGAATGGTCTTACCATTGTTGTCAGTCAGCGCCATGTGAACTCTGTTGGGGTTTGCTGCCATGTAAGCTTCCAGTGCGTTCTTGACAGTGGTGGAATTCTCAGCCAGTGCGGAGGCCATAGCCTTGTTCAGGACATCAGACTCATAGAACCAGCAATCTGCATCCAGGTAGTCAGCGTTCTCGTAACGGTCCTTACCGTCAGCCAGGCCGATCGCTGCCAGCAGATCCTTGGATTCAACCTTATTGAAAGCGTACAGCAGCTTGGTCAGGTTGTAATCGGGATGCTGATCATTTTCAGACTCAGAGAAAGTAACAGGGGTTGCCACATTGGCGATGGTGAAGCCAACACCCTTGATGGCATAACCGTTACTGGTCTGGCCATTGCCCAGGGAGTGGTCAGGAGAACCGTTGCCGTCGCCATCGCGGACAGCGTCACCCAGGACATCTTCCACATAGGACTCTCTCCAGCCGGTGCTGATAAAGGAATCCTCATTCCATACGCCGTCCTTCACAGCGTTGGTCCAGTCATACTTCCAAATGGTCAGGGAACAGTTGGCGTCCATATCGATGGTTGCCTCGGGAACTTCTGCCGCATGCACGGCCGGGATGCAGGAAAGCAGCATAGCCAGAGCCATGCAGAGGGTCAAAATACTCTTAAACTTTTTCATTGTAAAAGATCCTTTCATAATTGAAGTTGATTTTGATGGTGGACATTCGGATGATTGGGAACGAAAAATGACCAGGGAGAATCCCTGGCCAGAAAAGGCAAACGGTTCATTCAGTTATTTCTCCTTCCTCTTGGGCTGAGGGATCAGCTGGATGACTGCCAGTGTGCTGACGCACAGGAGGGCAAGTACGATCCAGGGCTGAATCAGCAGGGTGTTCCCACCGGTTTCAGGCAATTCCAGTATAGGAGAGTTCACAATACTCAGAACGACTTCGAACTGATGCTCGCCGTCCTTTTCACGAAGGAGATCGCCTTCCCAAATAGGACCGGGCATCAGAGAAGATCCGTTGTTGGTCTTGAGCTCTGTCACACGATACTGGATCAGCTCACCTTCAGAAGTGTAAACACGCAGGCCCTCATAAACTGCAATGCCGTTTTCATCGGTCACCAGCTTGCCGTCTACCAGATTGGCGCTGGTGCAGGAGCCGGGAATGATGGTAATATCATCCTCTCTCTTGGTAACCGCATTCCAGGTGTTACCTTCATCCAGAGAGAACTCCAGAATGAATTCCACATCCTGCATTGGCTTGCCGATAGAAGACTGCTTGCGCAGCTCCAGCTTACCCAGGATAGGTGCGTTCTCCATGGTCACCGCGATCTTCTGCTCGTTCTCAGTGCAGGAGACAGAATACTCATTTGTGTCCAGCACATACCCTGCGGGCGCCACCTTCTCGCGAATGAAGTAGGTGGATTTGTTGCAAACGCCATCAGTGTAAACAATTTTGCGTGCAAAGCTCAAGTTACCATCCTTGTCGGTGTCGCCGGTTTCCAGAACCTTAACGGTGCCGTCGGCCATACGCTCGCACAGCTCAAAGGTACCGACCAGAGGGGTGTCCATACCCATTTCTTTCTTATGGAGAGAAACAGATGCGGTCCACAGAGGATTCTCCTTTGCGTACTCGTAAACCTTGCCGTGTTCGTTGACAGTTACCGTCCAGGACTCACAGAAAGTAGTGCCGGCCTGACCCGCAATCTGCTTGACCGTATAGGTGCCATAAGGCAGATCCTTGGAAATACCGACGCCGTTATCGCCGGTCACGATGGTATCCACCACATTGCCCTTACTGTCAGTGACGGAGAACTTGGCTCCAGCCTCTGCAACAGAAAGCTCGTCGATGGTGTTCACGATCTTCTTGCTGATCTGGATCTTGCCGGCAATGACCGTGTCCGGACAGCCGGTACCATCAGCATAGGTGAAGCTGTGATCCTTCTTTTCGGCAGTTACAGAGAAGGTTTGCTTCCATTGGGTATTGAGAAGGTAACCCGTGGGAGCCGCCACCTCTTTGATTTCGTAGGTGCCAATTGGGAAAACATTTCCAGTCTTTGCTGTACCCTTGGCATCGGTAGTCAGTTCACAGATTACATCACCGGGAGCGTAGATCTTATCGCCAACCTTGACGGAGTTTGCGCTTCGGTTAATCACCTGGAACTTGGCACCAGCCAGAGTGGCTTCGCCCTGAGCAGTCTGGCCAGTGACGGAGTCATACTTTTCAATGCTCACAGAGCCGAACAGGTTAATGTCGACAGGCTCGTAGACACCCCAATCACCGTTGGCCATCTGCAGCAGGATTGCCTTGGATTCTTCCGTCCAGACATGTTTTGCGCCACTGGCCTTGGAAGCATCCTCAGCAATGGTACAGTACAGAGGACCAGAGAACACGGTATAGCCCAGAGAATTCTTCACCTCAGTGATCTTCAGTGTTCCCAGAGGCAACTGGTTCACATTGGCAGGAGAAACATATAGTGCGTCACTGGTATATCCGGATGCCAGATAATCCTTGCTGTACACGCAACGGCCGCTTGCATCGGTGGCAAAGTACCAAACCTTTGCGGGAGTACCACTCCAGTTGTTATTGGGGAAATATTCCCACTTAAAGACCGCACCGGTGAAGGAACCGTCACCCTGAGGAGTGGTGGTATCCTTATCCACCTTGGTCAGTACAAAGGGAGGGTCAAAGATGGGAATGTCAGATACGGAGATCAGGTTCTCACCAGAAGTCACCGTATGGGTATAGGACTTGGTGTCCAGCTTATAGCCGGGAGGTGCCTTGATTTCCTTGATGGTCAGCACATCACCGATGTTGTACTGCTTTGCGGAAATCGCATTGCCGTTGGCATCGGTCTTGATGGTCTCAACCACCTTGCCATTCAGAGAAATGGTGTACTCCGCACCAGCCAGAGAATACAAGCTATTGTTCTTGATCTGGTCGATGCAGGCCTGAGAAGCATTGATGGACTTCTTCAGGGACACAGGTTTGGAGTTCTCAGCATTGGTCAGGGTCATAGCAGTATCCTTTACACCTATGGCAACTTCCTTGACTTCTACCTTACCTGTGGAGTCAACATTGACTTTATAGCCCTCCGGAGCCTTGGTTTCTTTCATAAATACGGTGCCGCTGTAGAGACCGGTCCACTGGCACTTACCATTGGCGTCGGTCCTGCGAACACTAGTACTGACGTAGCCGGTGTCGGAAGTATTCAGGCTGGAGTAGTCAGCACTAGTAATGGGTATGGTGCAGGCAGGATCTCTGTACAGAGTAAACTCTGCACCAGCCAGATTTGCGGTGCCGGCTGTGTTGGTCTTGGTCACACTGACAGAGCCGGTTCCCTTACCGTAGGGAGTCCAGTAACCACGCAGGTAATAGAAGGTATTGGTACCGTTCTCTGCAGTGGAGTCAACTTCCGTCTGGATGCGGTTAACCAGGCCGGTACCAAATAGCTTATCGGAGCCTTTCTCTTTCCAAATGGTAGAGTTATGGCTGGAGCTATGGGTACCACCCAGCATCAACTTACAGATCATGGTGTCGCTGCTACTCTTCTTCCAGGAGCAAGCGCCATAACCGGTATTGCATTTAGAGGGAGAGGTGTAAGTGGTCTGCAGCCAACTCTTATTGCTGGTGCCGCTACTGGCCACATCACCGATGGTGTAGATGCGGCTGGTGCCACTCAGGTTTTCAGCCGCCACATAGGACCAGATGATGGTGGGAATCAGTACATCGCCATCCTGAGAAACGCTCAGCTTGCCATGATAGGAATCCAGGTAGTTCTGGATCGCTTTGTCACTGGTGCCCAGGTATTTCAGCACGGCCGCAAAGAGAGAAGAATCGGTTGCGACAGTTTCACCCTTGGCAACACTAGATTTGTCCCATGCGCCGAAGTCACTACCCAGAATGATCTGGGCCAGGAAGTCCTCAATGGCCTTGCTGCCGCCTTCTTCGTTGCGAACAATACGGGGATAAGTTCCTGCGCTACCGCCGGGGTTATTGTAATTGAACCAGTAGTTGGTAAAGCCGGACCATGTAAAGGTACAACCATCTTCCTTTAGGTTCTCCGTCGGGAAGTGGTACACATAGGGGTAAGAATCCCAACGAGCCTTCACGATAAAGGTGTTATCTGTGATAGTGAAGGTATCAAACACTGTGGTAGTGCTTTCACCCTTATCCTTACCGGTATTGTGCCAGGGAATGGCCTTGCCGGTCTTGATGGTGTCGATCACATTGCCATGGGAGTTATAACGGTTGTAACACTCGTCATAGCGGTAGTAGACGACCTGCATAGTAACACCGACAGCGATCATATTACTGGAACCATCGCCGGCCGTGTTACCGCTACCATCACCGCCGCCACCAACTTCAGAACCGGAGCTACCACTGTCATCACTTGCAGGACTAGCAGCAAACATAGGAGGTCCTCTGTCAGGCTCCGTAGGTGCGGTAGTCTCCTCCTCGGGTTCTTCCTCACCAGTTGTCTCCTCTACAACAGGCTCCGTAGCCTCAGTGGAAGGTTCTGTGGGCGGTTCGGTAGGAGGCTCAGTTTCTTCAGTCGGTGCTTCAGTTGGATCCGTAACTGGTTCAGTTGTTTCTTCCGTTACTTCCGTAGCGAGCACATCTTCGGCGGGAGCTTGAGGATCTTCCATCTCCGTAGCGAATGCCGTTACTGCGCCCAACGGGAGACAAGCAAACGCCAGTGCGAATACCAGCAGAAGCGCCATGACTTTCTTCATTGCGTTCAATTTGGTTTCCTCCTTCTTGGAAAAGTAAAAGCCTCTTGATGCTTGAGTAACACCAAGAGGCTATGAGGTATGAAATTTATGGTTTTGGTTCTCCGCAATGACGACATACCCATTCGTCATATGCGGGCTTGTCCACAATCCATTCGTCCATACTGCCAAATCCGCCGTGGTCAAACAGAGACTCTGCAGGTGGATAGGAAGCAGAATGTACATTCCATAAAGCGGTCAGTTCACTGGGATCTCCATACACAGTCCAGCCACAGTCACAGATAATTCCTGCTCTCCAATGTCCCTCCTCCGGATGGTGGATGCACTTCCATTCATGGTTGCATCCTGCCGGTTCTGTAGGAGGGGTGGTTGTGGGAGGATCGGTTTCTTCCGGGGTTGTTTCCGGAGGCTGTGTTGGAGTTGGCTCAGGAGGATTTGTGGGAGTTGTTTCGGGTGGAGTGGTTGGTTTTGTTTCCTCAGGCGGAGTTGTCGGAGTGGTCGGCTTCTCTGTTGCCTGCGGAGAAGTAGGCTTGGGTTCGGTAGGGGTGCTGCCTTCGGTAGGTCCAGCCGGCCTGGTCCCTTCAGTGCCATTTTCAGTTGAGTCTGGGGCAGAAGGGTTTGTCGACGTCGGATCTGATGTCTCCGGGCCCGGGCGAGTACCTTCCTGGGCGTCGGTAGGATCAGTCTGGGGGGATGTACCTTCAGTGGGTGCACCCTGCTGCAGATCAGGGCTGCTCGAAGCAGTGGGATCTGAGTCTGGGGCAGTACAACCAACCAGTACCAGACTCAAAATCAAAAGTATTGCGATGAGCTTTTTCATGATATCTCTTCCTTTCGTAATGGATTCATTACTATTACACGAATGAGTATCACAAAGTGCAAATCAGCACGCAACTTTATGGTACCCCCGGGTGGCCTCAACGACGCAGCGGTCCAGAATCTCAAGGAATCTGGCGGCCTCGATTTCAGTATCCAGCCAATGGGTGGCACGGTAGTGGTAGCAGCGAATACTCTCGTTGATGGTGTGACTTCCATAGACGCCTGTCAGGTTCATCTCGTTGGTTTTTGATTTGAGTTTGGAGATATTCCCGTCCAGTTGCTTAGCAAGGTCAAACATCATCAATGGATGAAGGTCGCAAAAGGTAATCTGGAGAACAAAGTCGCGGTAAGTGGTCATAAGATGGTTTTCATCTTCCTCCGCAATGGGCATCTGCGAGACGATAACCTGGCGCGCATGAGCAACCAAGTTTTTGCGGCGAACCAGTTCCTCCTTTGTCAGTTCGCATGTATTCATGATTTCGCCTTCTTTCAGAATTGTACCGGTGCAGAGATGTGAACGATGTGTCCCCAGATTTGGTTTGCTTCCAAATCCTTTCCTAAGATGCGAACTGTGGCACGGGAGCCTTTGCTCGGAATATCCCGCCTGGGTAACGAGCAGAGACAATCGATACCACCATCCAGCGAAACGAAAACGCCGCTGGTGTCGATCACACTGACAGTGCCGACATACAGATTGTAAACGTCGTAACGCTTCATGGCTGCCTCATAGGGATTGGTCGTGGCCAAGCGAGCGGAAACTTCCAACTGAATGTTGTCTCTGTCGGTGCGGTCTAACTTTGTGATTCTCACAAGGATTTTCTGACCGGGAATGAACGAGTCGATGGCGGTCTGCATACGATGCCACGCCAGTTCTTTTACGGGGATATAGGTTTCAACACCGAACACCTCTACCAAAATGCCGCCGCCAAACACACTGCAAACACGAGCTTCCGCATTGATTCCCTCGTAGAGAAGATTGTTGCCGTCTTTGTCAGTTCCAAAGAAGAACTGCTTCCGCTTGATGGCCATTGCATCCAGCCGGCTGGCAACAGCCACTTCTTCTTCCGGATCGATTCCCTTTACGATGTAATCGATCTCAGAACCCAACCTTCGAATAAGCGCATTGTTGTAGACTTCGTTGGGATTATCTTTGCCAGTGTCTTCAGGGAGTTCAGTGAGTTCATTTGCAGGAATCACGATACGATAAATACCGTGATTCAGGACTGCGCGGGGCATTGCGTTGGGGGCTGGGCGCTCGACACCGTGAATGGTGTCTGTCAGGAACTTGCCGTTTTTCATAGATGCCAACAGATCGATCAGATCGCTCTTGGCTTTGTCGGCTTCTGTCTCGACGGAACGCTCAGCGTCAATGGTCACAATTCGCTCTCTGGCTCTTGCCTTTGGACGAATCGCTTTAAGGGGAGCAGCTTCCTCGGGAGGAGCGCTGCTTTTTGTAGAGTTTTCTCCAGACTCATTTTTCTTTCTGGTTCGCCTCTGCCTGGTGGGCTTCGGGGCTGCATCTCCAGAATCGGTCTGGGGAGACTGACTTTCGTCAATGGGATCCGCAGGGATCACGCCTTTTACAAGGTCGGACATAATTGGATACCTCCTTTGTGTTTTAGAATTCGGGTGGTGGACTACCGGAACCGCATATTCTTACTTTATCCGGTTGGGTGCGGGGCGGCTGCTTTGCTTCCGGGGGTGTATGAGGAACGGCTGGACGGACATAGGATAAAGACGGGCTGTAATCAAAGATCGAGGCCGGGATCATCTGCTTGGACATAGGATGCTTCGTATAGTCAAATTTATTGAGCTTGAGCATATTCTGCCCTCGAATAACGACCAGCATTTCTTCTTGTGGCAAGCGTAACACTTCGTCAGGGGTAAGAAGCTTTCGCTTTCCGTGTCCAAGGTTTTCTCGGTATTGAGGGATGACCTGCGCTACGGCAACCGTCTTCTTGGTGGTCATAGTGGTCTCGACCTGCACACTGATATCACCGCTGCGTGCCGAGAAGTACCCAGCCGTTAGATCATCGGTGCATCCCAGCATCAGCTGAAGATCACAGTTGCCAATGATCTCAGCCCAGAGGTTGTTGGGATACCGGTTTTGCAACTGGCCCAAGCTCTGCACTGCAATCATGACGCGGATGTCTCTAGAGCGGATCACACTGAGAGATCTTGCGAAGTCAGATCCGTCTGGAGCACCACCGATCCGTCCGATGTTGTTAAACTCATCCAATATGAGGTTCACAGGGATTGGGCAACGGCCTCCGGGGGAAGCGTCTGCAAACCGGACCAGTTTGATGAACAGGAAAGAGAAGAACAGCGATGACAGGAATGCCATGGATGCTTCCTGATCACTGAGGATAATGTAGTATGCGCACTTCCTCTTTCCGGGAGCTGTAAGATCAATATCACAGCGGGATACGATCTGACGAACTGCCTCATTTTGAAGGACCTGAAGCCGAGTGCCCAGACCCAAAATGATTCCAGATCTCACTGTATCGCTGGATTGCGCAAATAAGTTAAACGGTGCCCTTGCCGGATGATTTGTAGGAAGCTTATTGAACATGGAGAACAGTTGCTTCTCGGTATTCTTGGTAAGGGTCTCGTACACAGCGGCAAGGTTCTTCTCCTCTGGGGTCCTGCTGCCATCATTGTCCACATACAGCACAAGCGCCTTGAGAAGGTTGCCTTCACCGTTGTCCCAGAAGTGGTCGCCTTTGCCGGAGCTGGTATTACCAATGATTACATTGGTAAGGACCTGCGCCATCAGGGTGTCTCCGTTTAGATCGGACATGCAGTTCCAGGAATCACCGTGCTGAGGATTGACCAGGTTGAACACCTTCACCTCATACCCATTTTGGCGGAACATCTCGGCGGTATCGTTGTACATCTCAGACTTGGGGTCTGAAATCAGTATAGACTCGCCTCTGCGAATGGCGGAAAATAATGCATTGCGGATTATCGCGCGGGATTTCATGGTGCCGCTGGCGCCGAATATGGCACAGTGCCGATTCAGTCTGGTATTCTTAGGAAGACAAACCAGCGAACCTTTTCGTTCGCCAAGGATCAAGCCATCAGCTTTCTCGGGTGTGGAAAGCTCGAGTACTTCCTTCTGTTCCTTATCTCCCATCCAGTTGGCTGTGCCATAGATACCGGTCTTGCTTTTGGTGAAACCTCGGGGATCATGCTCATTGCCTTTCAGTCTTTCATCTAGCTTGATATAGAGGAATATGCCGCCGCCTACCAGAAGAATGAAGAAGAGTCCCTTCAATCCGTCTAAAGTAAATGCGTATGGGAATACAACTATTGGGTTCCAGCTGATGGCACCCATCTGCGCTTCGCCAACCATACCGCCGGAATCCATCCACACACGGTAGTTGGCCATAAACTGGCCGATCATACCACCGAGATAGAGAAGAGCAGCTGCTCCCAGGATCACGGCAATGATGATCGCAACCTTGCGGGACTTTTCGTTCATCGGCTCAACTCCCTTCCTGACTGAAGCCAGCTTCAATCAAGTCCAGCTCTACAGTTTTCAGCCTGACTTGTGACCCGAAATACTCCTTCAGCATTGCAACCTGGAATGGGAAGCAGAGAATGGTGATCGGCTTGTCAACCGTGGGTAATGCATCACGGAGCCGAATGAGTCTGGCGATGTCACCATCCAAATGGGACAGGTAATAGCTGTCGTTGACGATTGCGTCATACTCAAATGGACATTTGCCATAGCTTCGATCGCTGGGGTCGAACAGCATATCCAGCAAGTGTTCATTCCAGTCTGGGAAAGTCAAGATATTTAGAAGACGGCTTCCGTTGGAGTCCATCGGGATGAAATGGATGTGGCTGTAGATGCCATCAAAGCGAAGATCCAATCTGCGGGTTTCCTTCGATGCATCCAGTGTCCGGAGCGCTGCCTTATAAGAATGCCCGACCAGAATGCACGAGTTTGCTTCAAACTGTCCGGTATTCCATCTGGCCAGCATCTCCAGATATTCCTGGACCTTGCTTTCTCCGGTGCCGTTCCATTTCATTTTTGCGTTTCTGCAGTTGTAAACGGCGTAACAACCGGTTTGATAGAAGACGGCTCCTACGATGCGGGAGAACATGGTTTTGTTCTCTCCTTGACCGCCAATGTTCTTTAGCTCCCGTGACAGGTAGAGCGTAGGCTCATCCGGAAGAATTCGGTCGATGGTTTCATCTTGCAGGGTTCTTACTTGGTAGGGGCAGGTCTGTATTCCGGCATTGGCACATACCAATGCAGCTTCTGCAATTCTGTGATGCCTCTCAACCTGCTGGTCCTCACCAGAAAAGTGGTGCTGATTGAAAGCTTTCATATAGTACTGATATCCATCAGGCATCAGTGTGGCAAGGATAGGGAGTGCAGCTTTGAAAAGACGGATGGTCTTTTTCTTGCCGCTTCCATTAACAATCAGCATTTTACAAGTGATCCGTTCATCTCGATCCGGAAAGCGAAACTCTTGCATCTGGGTCAGCTTTTGCACCAATGGTCTCAAGGTGTTTTCGCTGCCAATCAGACGCAAGGCGCTCATAGGAATTTCGCCAAGAAAAGATAGAATTGCAAGCAGTTTGAGCACTTGACTGCCGGGGCGTAGTGTAATCATAGCGCCTCCTTTCGAGTTGATGAGTTTCGTGGATATGACTGCTCTCTTCGCCGAAATTCGCATCCTCAAAAAAGGGAAAAAGCCTTGTGGCTCAAGGCTTTTTTGCTTTTCTATATGACGCTGACATTTATGGCGTTTCAAAAAATGCGATTTCAGCTATCTTTTTTGTCCCAAATAGTAGGCTGACTGGTGAAAGAAAGGCCCTCTTCGGGGAAGCTTTCCTCAGCCTTCAGCCAGTCGTGGAACTGATCAGCCGGAACCACATATACTTCGGTTCGCTCGGTGACACCGATAGCAGAACAGTAGTAATGGCTGCAGTGAACCGGAGAGTCATCCACCATCACATGAAGGGCAACCAGATCCGTAACCGCGTTGAGTTCGAAGTTATCATGATCCCGATACTCTTTCTCCGGACGATCTTCTCCAAACACATGCCGGTAAATGAGAACGCAGTTGTCATAGCGGAAGGGATATGCGTCTCGGAAGAAAGCGGACAGGGCAGGTTTCAGATAGCCACGAATGTAGTCTGCAGAACCTTTGTCCTTCTTGGGAGGGATCAAAGGAATATGCATACAGAACCATCCTTGCTTGGAAAACCCGATATCCACAGGAACCGCTTCAACCACCGCTGCGGTGGCATCGCTTTTTGCTGAGGGCCGTCCGGTATGTGCCGGGAGGGATCGGGTCAGCAAGGCTAATTTCTCCGCAGAATCGATGGCTTCAAAACCGGTATCGTAGGCCTCAATATATTTGCCTTTGCCGGCAAGATCCTGCATGTAGTTCAGATAGGAAAGGGTCTTTTTTGTCAGCCTGGTGGCTCTTGCAATTGCAGCTTCAAATGGGGTTTTATACTTTGCCAAATCAGATTTCCTCCTGTGTGTAGAATGTAACAGCTGCATCATCGTGACCTTTGTGCTCCACGGTTGCGAACAAGCAAGGGGCATCAGGCAAAGGCAATGAATCAGCCATTGAAATGTCAGGCAGCACGATGATGTACTTCGTATCTTCTGTGGGTTGCAGTAAGCGGCACAGGTGTTGCTCCCCATCTTCCAAAACGATGATCTCGTAACCGATGTTCTCTTTCAGAAAGAAGATTTGCGAAGGATGTGTTGTGGGGTAATGGTCCAGCGGGTCTATGGCTTGAATGAACTGCGTCAGCACCCATACCGCTTGGGACATTTTCTGTTCCGGCACATAGGTGGGAGAAAGGCTGATGAACAAGCCACCACCTACACGCACGGCAATATGGCGTCGGAGCAGATTGCCTATGATTCTCTCGGCTGCCGGCTCGGATTTCGTGTGGAGCATTCGAACCAGTTGCCGTTTTGTCATGGCACCATACTGACTCAGCCATTTGACAAGGTATTGCTCTTCAGTGAGCAGCATAACGGGTTACCTCCTGTGTGTATTTTGCGAATTATGTGTATTCCGTTCAAAATACACACAATTCTGAGCCTTATGCGGTTTGACCCTGGCGTTTCCGGAGGATGGCCTCCAGTTCGGCCCGGTCAGTGGTGATCATCTCTTTCTCTTGGGCAGAGGCTTTGATGACCACGGGGACTTTGTTGTTATTGCTGTGGACCAGTGCTTCACCTCGTTCAAACTGGGTGATCGAGCGGACTTCCGTGCGAGTGAGCTTCAGCACATCCTGGACATAATGAGCCTCGTCCTGCTCCAAGTTCAGGATGATTTTGTTCTTGGAGTTGTTGATGATGGCCCGACCGTACTTACCGTCATCCAGGCTGAAGAAGTCGCTGAGATCCTGCGTAGCAGCAATGGCAGCGCCGCCGTATCCACGAATGACCTTGAAGATTTCCAAGCAGAACTCGGCGGCCATCCGGTTGGAGGAAGCACCAATGAGCTGCCAGATCTCGTCGATCATAATGGCCTTTTTCTTAGTACGGTCAGCCTTGATGTTATCCCAGACATAGTCCAGGGCAATCATCATGCCAACGGGAAGCAGCTTGCCCTTCAGCTCCGACAGATCCAGAACGATGTACTTGTTCTTCAAGTCCACATTGGTCTGACGGTTGAAGCTCTGAGCAGAACCGGTAACGAAGCGGCTGACAATGGCTGCCACACGCGCGGTCATGGGGTTGTCCAAGAGGTGTTTATGAAGATCTCCGAGAATAGGCATCTTCTTCATCTTGGGCGGATACACAGAAGCATCTACATACAGCGAATTGTTATCGTGGGTGATGCCAAAATCGTTATAGGTCTTGATAAGGGCTTCATCCAACATCTGCTCTTCTTCGTTGGTCATGTCGGGGATCAGCAGGCTGAAGAAGATCATCAGCTGTTGGATCTTTCTGGCCAACATGGA
>ERZ808034.32-NODE-32-length-17677-cov-5.209489_pt1 | contig 17677 bp, 12 predicted proteins | sample MGYA00380188_ERZ808034 | MGnify/ENA primary metagenome ERZ808034 (study PRJEB31490, sample SAMN06133380) | cow dung metagenome | isolation source: M12 | host: cow | place: China: Chengdu | collected 2015-05 ...
AGAAAGACGTTTTATTAGAAAGGGTATTAAGAAAGTCTTTTCCTTACGTAAAAGTTTATTGTATGGAAGAATTAACTAGTGTCGAAGATAAAAGTATTAAGTTTTATACGCTAGATAACGGTATGGCAGTCGAGTATAAGGTAAGAGATAAAAATATTGCTATTTTCGCCTCGTATGATTATGACAACGTAGAATACGTAGGACTAAATAAATTTCAGCATATGATAATTGCCGTTAACCAAGAAGACTACATTTTGCGACACTATAAAACGTCGTCGGTAATCACGTATTTAGAAGGAAAACGATATTAAAATGCACAGACTACGGGAATTCTAAAATTGGGAATAAAAAAAAAAAAAAAAAAAATAAATTCCGTTGCAAAATGACAAAAAAAATGTTATTATATATAAGAGGTAGTTTGTTTTGAAATACATAGAGTTCAAAAACAATTTGGAAAGTGGCAACGACTTTCCTATATATTTGTTCGAGGGGGAAGACGCATTTTTTAGAGAGCGTGGTCTTTCACTTATAAAAAACAAGTATGTTTTAGAGTCGGAATTCGACTATGCAGAGTTAGAAAATACCTGTTCTGCAAACGATTTAGTTGCGACCTTAAACGGCTATCCACTTTTAAGCAAAAAGAAGGTCACTCTTATAAAAGAGTTTTATCCAAAAGCAGATTTTATCAAGGGTGAATTTTCAAAATACTTATCAAATCCGTCAGACTTAAACGTTTTAGTAATACTCAATGAAAAAACTAGTGAAACATTGAAAAAATTTCCAAACGTAGCAGTAGTAGAGTGTGGTAAACAAGACGTAAATTTGATAGTTAAATATATAAAAGCACAATGCAAGGCAAGTGGTGTTGAAATCGATGCAGAATGTGCATCATTAATAGCAGACTATTGCCTTTTAGATATGACCAGGGTTGATTCCGAGGTTAAAAAGTTAATATCCTACGCTACGAATATTGGTGTAATAGATATAGCCACAGTAAACGAACTAGTTGCAAAAGAGAGTGAGTATAAAATATACGAGCTGACAAACTTTATAGGTGCAAAAAAATTTACTAAGGCGATAATGGTAATTAACGAACTTATAAGTAAGGGTGAAACGGCACACGGGATTATTTCTTACGTATATACCTATTTTAGAAGGCTTTTGCACGTGTCTATTTCAAATATGGATGAAACAGAAATCGCAAAATCGTTTAAGGTTAAAGATTACGCAATAAAGAAAATGAAAGAACAGGCGAAGATGTTTTCAAAGCGTTCGCTTAAAAAAACTGTCGATTTATTGACAGAGATAGATTATAAAGTTAAAAGTGGGCAGGCAGACGTCGATGAGAAGATGTGGCTTGTCGTGTTTAGAATAATGACGGATAAGTAGGTGAAATATGGGACTTAAAGAAAAATTAGAAAATTTTTGGAACTATTTTATTAGCGATACCAACGTGACTGTTGCACTAATCGTTTGTATTTTAGTTTTCGCCGTATTGTATTACTATATGATACATTTTCTTCTTGAAAACAAATCGGGGTCGATGGTTGCACTGTTTATATTTACTATGATAATCGGCGCAGCGATAATAACGTTTATAGAAAAAATCAACAGCGCGATTTATTTGGTAATACCGGTAATATTCATAATTGCAATATTAATTTTATATTCAGTAGAAATAAAGCGTTTAATTTGGACTAGAAAGACGGCTAAAGCATTAGAAGCAAAGCATGGTGACGGAACAAATTACGATGAAGAACAAATTCAAACTTGTATTATCGAAATAATTAAGGCATTGCAAAATATGTCTAAAAACGACGTTGGTGCAATAATAGTTTTAGCAAACGGCAATATTCCGTCACAAATTTTAGATAGTGGCGTTAGATTGGATAGCGATATATCAAGTGCATTGATGGAAAGCGTATTCTTTCCAAAAACACCACTTCACGACGGGGCAATGATAATTAACGGCACAAAGATTGTTGCGGCAGGTTGCTTTTTACCACTTTCTCAGAACGTTGACAACATACCTAAGGATTTAGGAACGCGTCATAGGGCAGGCATAGGTGTGACCGAAACGATAGACGTTGTTTCAATAATAGTTTCAGAAGAAACGGGTATTATTTCAATTGCAAAGGGTGGTCAAATTACGAGATACGCTGATATGGAAGCGCTTAAAAAGGTGCTTGCTAAATATTATTGGCAGGAACTTGAATCATCACGTAGATAATAGAGGGGTAAATATGTTTGACGAAAAGAATTTTCAAATAGTAAACGATAACGCGCAGTCTAAAAATAAGGCTAAAAAGTTTTGGAAGGCTGTGGGGACAGTGGTCTTATCACTCGTTCTTGCGACCTTAACAATAGTAGTATTAAGTATAAATAGATAGGAATTTAAAGGACATGATAATTAAGGCTGATAACATTTTATTGCCAAACGATAGTGATTTTACGAGTTGGGCAACCATCGCTTGCGACCAATTTACGAGCGAAAAAGAATATTGGGATACGTTAAGTAATTTAACCAAGGGTAAAAAGACTACTTTAGATATGGTTTTACCTGAAATATACTTAGAAGATAATCCAGAAAAAAGAATAGAAAAAATTAATCAAAACATAAAAAAATATATTGCCGATGGTAGTTTTAACGTTCTAGACAAAGGCTTTATTTTAACTATTAGAAAAACGCCTTTTGTTGATAGAAGAATAGGCTTAATGGCTACTATCGACCTAGAAAATTATGAATACTCTCAAAAGAGCGATTCGCTTATTAGAGCGACAGAGGGAACGATTGAAGAAAGAATTCCACCTCGCTTAAAAATAAGAAAAAATGCAGACGTAGAATTTCCACACGTTATGGTGCTTTTTGATGATAAAATCGTGAAATAACCGAAAAATTATACGAAAACAGACAAAATTATAAAAAAGTATATGATTTCGAATTAAATATGGGTGGTGGACATATAGAAGGGTATTTTATAGACGATATTGATTGTGTCGTAGATGCTTTTTCTAAATTGTTAGAGCCTGAAAGATTGAAAAACAAATACGGTAGAGTCGATAATTTCTTATTTGCAGTAGGCGATGGCAATCACTCGTTGGCAACGGCAAAGACACATTGGAACAACTTAAAAAAAGACTTGTCACCTAGTGAAATGCAAACGCACCCTGCAAGGTATGCGCTAGTAGAACTCGTAAACGTATATGACGAAGGTATTTATTTCGAGCCTATTTATAGATACGTATTTAACGTGGACAGACAAAAGTTCATAAGTGGGTTGGCTTCTGTTGACGGTGGCAAGATGCGTGTTTACGATGGCGATAGTTTTACCGATTATAATGGTGAAAACGGCTTGCCTGAAGGTATTAGAGCCGTTGATAAATACATAAAAGAATTTATCGAGAAAGAAGGTGGTGCAGTCGATTACGTTCACGGCCAAGCTAACCTTAAAAAACTTATCGATGAAAACGAAAGGTCGGTTGGTATATTATTTGAAAAATTAAATAAGCAAGACTTATTCAAATACGTTTCAAAAAACGGTGCTTTCCCTCGTAAAACGTTTTCTATGGGTGAAGGTGTAGAGAAAAGATATTACTTAGAAGGTAGAAGGATAACGAAATGATAAAAGTATGTAAATTTGGTGGAACGAGTATGGCAGACGCATCTGCTATAAGACAAGTGAAAAGTATTATCGAAAGTGATGATAGTAGGCGCTACGTGGTAGTTTCAGCACCGGGTAAAAGATTTAAAGATGACATTAAGATTACCGATATGCTATACAAGTGCTATAACGAAGTTTTAGAAACAGGCACTTGTAAAAAGAGTTTTGCACTCATTAGGCAAAGGTATGTTGAAATTGCAAAAGATTTGGGCATTAAATTAGACATAGAAAGTATATTAGACCAAACAGAGCAAGAAATTAACGAGAAAAAAAGCGCTGATTTTTCGGCTAGTAGGGGTGAATACTTAAGTGCTAGAATTATTGCCGATTTTATGGGCGTAGAATTTATTGACAGCGCAGATATTATTAGATTTGATAGTCACGATAAACTAAACAACGACTATACCGATGATAAGGTATCTACCATATTAAGCAAGGTTGAAAGGGCAGTAATTCCAGGTTTTTATGGTAAGAATTTCCAAGGCGAAATTAAAACTTTCAGTAGAGGTGGTAGCGATATAACCGGTTCGTTAATCGCGCGTGGCGTAAAAGCCGACCTCTATGAAAATTGGACGGACGTCAGTGGCTTTTTAGTATGTGACCCAAGGATTGTTAACGGCGCAAAAGTTATTGAACAAATCACCTATAAAGAAGTTAGGGAATTGTCGTATATGGGTGCATCAGTATTGCATGCTGAAGCGATTTTACCCGTTATGAAAAGGCGTATTCCTATAAATATCAAAAACACGTTTAAGCCTGAAGATAAAGGCACAATGATTGTTCCTAACGAGCAATACGACGTTAATAGGGGTAGTGTAATTACAGGTATAGCAGGTAAGAAAAACTTTACGGTTTTACTAATAGAAAAGTCTATGATGAACTCGGAAGTAGGGTTTATTCGTCGCGTGCTATCGGTAGTAGAACACTATGGTTTATGTGTAGAACACTTGCCTTCAGGAATTGACACCTTGTCGGTTGTGGTAAGTTCAGAACAACTTAAAAACGGCGTTTTATCAGATTTAGTTAACGAAATTAGAGAAAACGTTAGCCCTGACTATATTCACGTTATTGAAAACATATCGTTAATTGCTACTGTTGGTCACGGTATGGCACGTAGAAGTGGCACGGCAAGTAAACTTTTCGGTGCGTTAGCAAAAGAAAATATAAATATCAAGATGATAGACCAAGGGTCTAGCGAGTTAAATATTATAATAGGCGTAGAAAATGCAGATTACGAAAAATGCATAAAAGCCATATACAATGCATTTATTTAATTAGACAAGAAAAAGGAGACATATAAAATGAACTATGCAGAGGAATCATTACGCCTTCACGGACTTTGGAAGGGCAAACTAGAGACAGTATCAAAAATTAAAATCGCCGATAAAGAAGCGCTATCGCTAGCATATACGCCAGGCGTTGCTGAACCTTGTTTAGCTATTAATAAGGACTACGATAAGTCTTTTACGCTAACGGCACGTGGTAATTTAGTTGCAGTTATAACTGACGGCACAGCCGTTTTAGGGTTAGGAGATATAGGTCCTGAAGCAGGTATGCCTGTTATGGAAGGTAAATGCGTATTATTTAAAGAATTCGGTGGAGTTGACGCTATTCCACTTTGTATTAGAAGTAAGAGCGTTGACGAAATTGTAAATACTATTAAACTATTGGCTGGCAGTTTTGGTGGCGTAAACTTAGAAGATATTTCAGCACCACGTTGTTTTGAAATTGAAAAAAGGCTAAAAGAAGACCCAGAAGTTGATATTCCAATTTTCCATGACGATCAACACGGAACGGCAATCGTATGCGTTGCAGCGTGTATTAATGCACTTAAACTTGTTGGTAAGACTTGGGCTGATTCAACAATCGTATTCAGTGGCGCAGGTGCAGCTGGTGAAGCAATTGCTAAACTTATGCTATCTTTTGGTGCAAAAGACGTTCTTATGTGTGATAGACACGGCATCATTTATAAAGGTAGAGAAGTTGGTATGAATTCTGCAAAAGAAGAAATTGCTGAATTTTCAAACAAGTCACTAAAAAAAGGAACTCTTGCAGATGCAGTAAAAGGCGCAGACGTATTTGTTGGCGTAAGTTCACCAGGGGTCTTAACTAAAGAGATGGTTAAGACGATGAACGATAAAGCAATCGTTATGGCTATGGCCAATCCAGTTCCGGAAATTATGCCTGAAGTTGCAAAGGAAGCAGGCGTAGCCGTTATGGGCACAGGTAGGAGCGATTATCCAAACCAAATAAACAACCTATTAGCATTTCCGGGGATATTTAGGGGCGCACTAGATTGCAGGGCAAAAGATATCAACGAAGAAATGAAGATGGCAGCTGCAAACGCTATTGCATCGCTCATAAGTGACGAAGAATTAAATGCCGATTATATTATTCCATCTCCATTTGATGAAAGAGTTGCGCCTACGGTTGCAAAAGCAGTAAAAGACGCGGCGATTAAATCGGGCGTGAATAGAATATAATTTCACAATAAAAAAACGACAAATTTTGTCGTTTTTTATTTTATGTTTTTAATTTTATATAATATGAATATATTATATATTGACAAACACGGATAAAAGTGATACAATCTAAAATTAGTAAACTCATCCTATTTTTTGGGGGCAAACATGAAGCAAACAATTAAAAAAAGTATGATATTGATTCTCAGTGCAATAACCTTGTTGTCAATCGCGTTTATTATGCTTTTTTCTTCAAAAACCGTTAAAGCAGAAAATCAAAGCGTATCTTTTTCAATGCAAGAGGAGGCAACGATTAGACTTGATAGTGCGCATTACGGCATAAGATTTAGGGCAAACGTAGATCCTAGCGTAAGTGCTCAATATAGGATTTTTATTGTTCCTACTGATTGGATTACGGCATACGCTCAAGGCATTGATGGTTTTGATTATAATAATTTTGATTATATTGCTCAATTCAATAGTGATGGTAGAGAATTTGCAGACATGGGCTGTTCTGTATTAATGAAAGATGGTGAATATTACGTTCAAGGTTCACTTACGAGTATATTATACAACAATATGGACAGGTCGTTTTTTGGGCTAGCATATTACACTAATGTAAATGGAGAAAGAGTTTACGCAGACTTCGTTCAAGGCGAAAATGAAAAGATTATCGGGCATGTTGCATCAAAGGAACTAAATAAGCAACAGAACTTCGATATTAACGATAAAGTAATTTTAGACACTATCATAAAAAATTACGTAAACCGTGTTGATGGTAAACCTGAAGAAAATAAAAACGACTCTTTTACTTTGGATATTCAAAGTAGAGAACAAGTATCTACGTTAAACGGCACTCAACAAATCAATCAACAGTTAGACAAAATAGTCCACAAATACGGCTTTGATATTGCAACTTTTTCTTCAGACACAGAGGTTGCAACTACCGATGGCTTAACTGCTACTTCAAACGCATATGGTAATGCCACGATAACTGCGTTGGTGCTTGGAAATAGCTATACTTATCCTGTTTACGTTCAGCCTACCTATTCAATAAAAAATTACGTTATGACGATTAATGCACCGGAAGGCGCTAGATTAACGGCTAAATTAAATTCAGAGACAAGTGATATTGAGATAAATGCACAAAGTTTCGATATAGGTGAATACGCGCTAGGTAAGATGAACGTTGTGGCAGGCTTAAATTCTGCAACCATAACGATTACGGATAGCGAAAACGATATTGAACTTACCAAAGAAATAAGTATTTTTGGTCTTGACCAAGAAAATTTTGTTCGTTCTATGAAAGATGGAACGGGTTCTACAACCGAATCTAACGAACTTTATTACGTATTACTAGAAGACGTAGCGTTAAATTCGGGCATAGTTTCTTACTATGACGGCGTAAGCAGAACCAAAGCAGAATACGATAGCAATGCCGATAATAGACCAAATGGTTCTAACTATAAACATTTTAATTTCTTGGGTCAATTCTTTCCGTTTGGTATATTTACAGACGTGTTAGACGGCAACGGCTATAGTTTAACTTACGACCAAGGTGACGACCTTTTAGGCACAACTTCATATCCAGCAAGTGTTTGGCGTGTTCACGGGTTATTCTATCAAAACTACGGTAAGATTAAAAATTTAGCCTATAACTATATTGAACGCGATAATTATACGGCGTCAAATTCAGATGCAAAAGTATTTTTATTACAAGTTAATTTTGGTATTATAGAAGACTGCTATATAAATGCGTATATAAACGTTTCTGGCTATGGCGAACTACACGGGCTTATCGGCTCGTCGTCTGGTGGCGTAATTAAGAATACGGTTATTGATTATAAAGTTTTAGATAAAGACTCGTCGTTAATTTCCGACGGATTATCGCTTGGCGCAATCGATCGAACTAGTAATTATAATAGGGGAATCACTTCAAGATTTGAAAACGTTTACGTTATCAATAATGGCAAGGCGCAAGAGTTATATCAATTAAAATCTAATGCTATAATAGGCGAAGGTCAAGATTTAGTAGTAAGAAACTTAGAACAATTGAATACTTCGGTCACATTAGTCACAAAAGAGTTGAGCGATAAATGGTCGTTCGACGGAGATAAGATTAAGTTGTGTGGAAGGGTTGTGAACAGCGCTAAAGGAGTGGATCTTGTAGTAGACGGCGCTAGTATTACACCAAACGCGTGGTTTATAAAAGATTGGGTGATTAACGTCGATAATGGAAACGGATACGTTCAAGATAGTAATATTTTTAACAATCAGACCGACTTTTTAAGAAACGAGTTTTTCCAATCTCAATTATTAAGTGGCAATAATACGTATAAGGTAAAATTACAGTCTGCTTGTGGTGGTTATTATACAGATGAAACGGAAATTACTCTATATGGATTAGACAACACAAATTTCGTTCGCACGTTAAAAACTAACACTGAAAACGCAGCAGTACCTACTAAAGTGGATACGAACGTTTACGTTTTAATTGAAGATATATATATAGACAATGGCGCTTATTCTCAAATTGACGGTAAGGGTTATAGTAATTCTACAGAATATAGCGCAGATTCAGCCGAAAATAAAAAAGAGTTTAACTATGGTGGTAAATTCTACGTTTTCGGTGCGTTTACAGGCACGCTTGACGGATTAGGCAATAGTATCATTTGGGCTAATGGAGACGTTGCGAACGGCTCTTTCCCAGCGAGTGCTTGGAAAGCTAATTTAGGTGGTTTATTCTTGCTTGTTCATGGAACGATTAAGAATACGTCTATTTATTATAGTGAAATAAATGAAGCTCACACGGATAACGTGTCAGGAATTTTATTTGGATATTTACAAAAGAACACTACGTTTGGGCTTACTGGCACGATTGAGAACGTTTACGTAAACGCTTCGATTAACGGTGGTAGTTGGCCAGGGCATGCTCTAGGCACACAGCACGCAAACTCAATCATCAAAAACGTAGTTTATGAAGGGCCTGCAGATATCGTGAAAATGGCTAATTCTGCTGACTTAATAACTAACACTATAGCAATTTCAAATAAGGAATCAGTGCTTGGTGCAACCGAAGTTTATAGTAGTCTTGCGTCATTAATTACTGCTGATAATTGGCTAGATTCAAGCGACGTGTGGGAAGTTGACGATAATAACGTTTACTTATACGGAAAGGTATTGTATGCACCTAATACTTACAGAATTATATATAATCTAAACGGTGGCACTCAAAACTCAGGTAATATTTTAGTATATATTCCACAAAACGGTCCGTTTACCTTATTAGACCCAACGCGTGAAGGATATACTTTTGACGGGTGGTATATTGGTGAACAAAAGGTTGAAGTAATAGAAAACATAACTAAAAACGTTATGATTACGGCTAAGTGGTCGCCAATTGCTTACAAAATTACCTATCTTCTTGAAAGCGATGCAACGCACGACAATCCTGATACTTATACTACAGGTAGCGCAATTGTTCTTCAAGATGCAGTCAGAGAGGGATATATCTTCAAGGGCTGGCAATATTTAGGACAAACGATAGCATCTATTCCTTACGATATGATGGGGGATATAGAGCTTGTCGCTAAGTGGGAAATCGTTAAATATTACGTCACTTATAAGAATAACGGTGGCTTATTAACCGTTCCTAACCCAACGGTGTTTAATTATAACAGCCCAGCGATTAGTTTGAATTCGCCAAGTAAAATGGGCTATACTTTTGACGGGTGGTATTTAAATGGTCAAAAGATTTCCGTATTAGAAAATCTTTCTTCAGACGTTGTATTAGAAGCAAGATATAACGTGATTGACTATACGATTACTTATATACTAGACCAAGGCGTGATAAATAACAATCCAACTTCATATAACGTTGAAACTGAAGTAGTGTTGACAAATCCTACAAAAGATGGATACGTGTTTAAAGGATGGAATGCAAACGGCAGTGATACGGTCTTAACGCATATACCAAAAGGCAACGTAGGAAATTATATTCTAACTGCTAGTTGGGATATAATTACGCACAGCGTGACTTACGATTTAGATGGTGGCACGGTAGTTGTAAATAATCCTACAACCTATTCTGTAAATTCGGGTGTTATTGTATTAAACCCTGCAAGTAAGGTTGGATATACGTTTATCGGTTGGTATCTAGACGGCGTTAAGATAGAAAATCTATCAAACATAGATAAGAACGTAAAAATTATTGCTAAATATTCTCCAATAAATTATTCGATTACGTATGACGTTGGCGAAAACGGATTACATACTAACCCAACCACATACACGATAGAAGATAAGGTCGTATTAACCAATCCAACTAGAGAAGGTTATGCGTTCTCTTGCTGGCTTTTAGATAGTGAAGTTGTCAGTGAAATTAACGTTGGAAACACGGGCGACAAGAAGTTCATTGCAGTATGGTCGGCTATTCCTTATACGATTACATACGTGTTAAATGGTGGCGCAAACGATATAACTAACCCAACTGAATACTTTAATAGTATGGGAATAATCACGCTAAAATCACCTACTAAAGACGGGGCAGAATTTACGGGCTGGCTATATAATGGTAAAATTATTAACGAGTTAAAAGACGTTTATGAAGACGTCACGCTTGTAGCAGTATGGGGCGAAGAAGTATTTGACATAACCTATACCTTAAACGGTGGTAGCGTAAATAATAACCCTACAGTCTATACGAAGGAGACTACTTTAATAACCTTAAACGCACCTATTAGAGATGGATATGAATTTGTTGAGTGGCAGTTAAATGGTAAAAAGATAACTTCAATTACAAGCGAAAATAATGGCGACTTGCACTTAGTTGCAGTTTGGGGCGCACCTATTAAATATTCGATTACATACGTGTTAAACGGAGGAGATAATAGCCATCTTAACCCTAACGAATACACGATACAAAGTGATGATATTATCTTAGAACAAGCAACTAAAGAGGGATATAGGTTTACTAGTTGGACTTTAGACGGCGTATCAGTTGACCATATTAAATCTAATAGTTTTGGCAACAAAACACTCGTTGCAAATTTTGAACTCATCAATTACGCAATAGAATACCAATTAAGTGGTGGTGAGAATAGCAAACTTAACCCAGATTATTACAATATTGAAAATGGTGATATTAATCTAGCAAGTCCGACTAAAGACGGATACGTATTCACCGGATGGACGTTAGGGGAAGAACCTATTTCAAAGATTTCAGCAGGCAGTTTTGGTGTTATAACGTTGAAGGCGACGTGGACGGCTATGAGTTATAACATTATTTACAATATTACTAACGACGTTGTAAATTCTCAAAACGTAAAGACGTATACGCCAGAGCAATCGATTTTACTTCAACCTGCAACGCGCACGGGGTATAAGTTTATTGAGTGGCAACTAGATGGTAAAAAGATTACCCAAATCGACAGGGGGACTAGTGGTGACCTAACTTTAACGCCTGTATGGGAAATAATCGAATACGTAGTAATGTATAAATTAAACGGCGGTGTAAATGCCTACAACAATCCACTAACTTACACTATTAACGATTCGTTTACGCTCAATGACCCAATCAAAATAGGCTGTGAATTTAATTCATGGACGATAGGGGGAGAAACTGTCACCGGAATTAGCAAAGGCACGTATGGTGACCTTGTGTTTACAGCCATTTGGGACCAACCTACAAACGTTCTAGAAACAACTTATTCGCAAGGTATTGTTTCAATAACGCCTACAGCAAATAGCGTTAGATATCAACTTTACGTAAATAGTGAACCTATTTTAACTACTACTGATACACAGATAGATATTGCGGCTGAAATTATATCAGTTTACGAAAGTGATTACGTTGGTGAATGGCGTGTTGAAATAGTGGGATTAAATAGTTCTAATCAAATTGTTGCAACCATATTAAACCCTATAGAATTCAATATCATAGCGTTGAATAATAATACCTTTGTTCACGCGTTAAGTTATGATTATTCGAATTACGACTACTTTGTGTTAGAAGAAGACATATATCTGTATGCGGCAGATGCATTTCAAATTGCAAACACGGTATTACCTGATGATAAACCATGGCAGTTGGCAGAATTAGAATATTGTCCTGAGCAATACGGCGCAGGTTCTGTATGCAACGTAATTAACAAGCCGTTAACTACCGTATTAGATGGAAATGGCTTTAAGATAGAGTTTTACGTTCCAAGAAGGTTAACGTTTAATAAGAACGTATTATTGGGCTCTGGTGGTATCTTTAACAGGGTAGATGAAACGGGTGTAATTAAGAATTTATCAGTTAAGATTGATTCATTATACGAACAACAAGGTGGTATGTATACAGGTCCGTTTATCAACCAAGGTTTAAGTGGTGCACTTTCAAACGTAATAGTAGATTGCACGTTAAGACCTGTAATAGCATATAGGGATTCACACGAATATAACAATAAGAACGGCGACACACCACTTATTTATCAAAAAGACCCTAGAGCAGCGATAATCGGTTATGCGCGTGATGGTGCTATAGTAAACGATAGTATATTTAAACTCACTATATTAGACCATGATGGTAATGAAAACAATGAAACGGGTGGCGTATTTGGACAAATGGTTAACACAACCTTGAATAATTGTATCTTTATTCAGAATAGAACAAGCGCTACGTTTACTAATCCATTAGCATCCTCAAACAGTATTGACGGAACGGGAACTGCAACGTTTAACACTTCATACTACACTAAATCATGTAATAACGTATATTTCTATAAAAAGATAGGTGATTTAGTAAATGGTGTAAACGGATATAAAGCGCCGTCGAATTACGGCAACGCAACAAATTATTCATCAACGATGACAGTGTTTAACGGAGTAAGTTATTCTAATTTCTCAACGGAAATTTGGGCGTTTTACGAAGAGGGCATTGAGTTCTTTGGACAGATGGTTTTGTTTAATTAATAATTAAAAAATGGCTAGTATATTACTAGCCATTTTTATTAATAAAACCCAACTTTTTCGATAGATAATTATAAAAAAGGCGCTTTAAAAAGCGCCTTTAAATTTTACTTATTTTTTATACAGGTGAGTATATACCTAATAATACTATACCCGTTATTGCTAATAGAATTGCTATGTAGTGGAAAATAGAAAGTTTTTCTTTTAAGAAAATTCTTGACCATACTAGCGATAGAACGCAGTAAGCAGATATAATTACCATACCGATAGAGTAATCTGCAAACATTACTGCCATATAGAATATTTGACCTAACGTTTCACACGCGCCACCAACGTATAGCATTTTGTTTTTCGTGCCTGTAAATAACTTATCTTTCTTAACGAACTTAACCCAAACGAAAGCGAAGATTGCGAGTAGTAAGAATGTAAGTTCAAAAGATGAATTTGCCGAATAGTCGGAAACAAATTCGCCATAGTAGTGGAAGAATACTTCGTCGCCAACCGTTCCCAAAGCATCGATAATTAGATAAGCGATAGGAAGTAATAATGCTAAAAAGCTCTTTGCGTATTTACGGTTAGATTCTTGACGTCTAAGTGCTTTTAATTCTTGATTTTCTTTACTATCAACGATACCAACACCCAAGATGCCTAAAGTGATTAACACTACGCCTATAATCATAGGAAGGTCTAAACTAATAGGGTCAGCACCGATTAGTGGGAAGATTAACACGCATAAAATCAATGCTAACGAGCCAGAACAATTGCAGATAGGTGAAGAAACGGATAGTTCAATATATCTTAAACCAATGTATCCAAGCACCATTGCCAAAATGTAAAGGCCAGCGACAGGTAAATATCTGACAAAGTCAATTAACTTAAAGTCAGTATAAAATAGACTTGAAACAAATTTAGGAAGTTCGTCAGGGCCACCGTTATTATCGATGATAAGACCACCTAATAGGGTAATTAAAAAATGAATACCCATAATTAGTCCAACGGCAAAGACAACCTTCCAATGGCTGTTTTTATCCTTCTCGTTTGTTCCTGCTTTTGAAAACAAATCGGAACCACTCCAAGCGAGAAGCGCAACTATTGAAAATATAAACATATTTAGTTTTCTCCTTATTAAAAAATATTGATTAATACCCTCTTAATTGGGTATTTGGTATGTAGGGTTTTAATATTTCTACATATTTTTTAGCAATATTTTCATCCAAGGTGGAAAAATGTGACTCGATACAACTTTCGCTGTTCTTGAACTTCTGTAAAAAATACCTTTTTGCTCCTTTAATCCATTGTCCTATGAGGTCAATATTATGTTCTGTATGGAATTCTTTAATGAGAGTGGTTCTAAATTCATAATCGTATTGATTAGACAACAAAAATTCCACACTTTTTTCAACGTTTTTAGTATCAAAACTATTTAGTCCGATTACGCTAGCGTAATCTTCTTTGCAGTTTTTGATATCCATAGCGACGTAGTCGATAAGATTATCGTTGAAAAGTGATTTAAGCATATTTGGGTTAGTGCCGTTAGTGTCAAGTTTAACTTTATAACCTATATTTTTGACTTTAGCAATAAATTGTGGAAGGGTGGCGTGTAGTGTAGGTTCGCCCCCGGTAATGCAAAGCCCTTCAAGTATCCCAAAACGTTTTTTAAGGTAATCCAAAACGCTTTCTTCTGAAAGGGTGGATAGGGTAGTATGAGATAAAACTAACAAAGAATTATGGCAGTATCCACACTTAAAGTTGCAACCACCTGTAAAAATAGTTGCAGATATATATCCGTCAAAATCGACTAATGATAATTTTTCTAAGCTGTAAAATACCATAAAAACCTTCCAAATATATAATGAAATTATTTTAGCATATTAGATAATACTTGTCAATTATTTTGAAATATGCTATGATATATTTAATCATAATGGGAGAAAAGATGAAAGCCGTTATACAAAGGGTGCTCAGCGCCGACTTAAAAGTGGATAATAAACTTATATCCGACATACAAAAAGGCTACGTAATATATTTAGGCGTTGCTAAAGGCGACACGACTGAAAATGCAGACTATTTTATCAAAAAGGTTCCTACTTTAAGGATATTTGAAGATGAAAATGGTAAAATCAACAAGTCTATTTTAGACGTCGGTGGTGAAATTTTACTAGTTTCGCAATTTACGCTTTATGCAAATGCATCGCACGGAAACAGGCCGGATTTTTTACAGGCTGAACTTCCTACGAGGGCAAACGAATTATATCTTTACCTTGCAGAAGGGCTATCAAAAGCCGGTATTAAAGTTAAACTTGGTATTTTTGGTGCAGATATGAAAATAAACCAAATAAACGACGGGCCGTTTACGATTATATTAGAAAAATAAGGTGAAATTATGGGAAGAACGATTAGAAAAATTGCATTGATTGCGCACGATAACAAAAAAGACGAGATGATTAAATGGGCGACCATAAACAAAGAAATTTTGGCACGTTATACTCTTTGTGGCACGGGAACAACTTCAAAAAAGGTATCCGAAGCGACGGGGTTAGAAGTAAAAGGATATTTATCAGGGCCATATGGTGGTGACCAACAGATAGGTGCAAAGGTGGCAGAGGGCGAAATAGATTTAGTAATATTTTTCTGCGACCCACTTCAAGCCCAACCACACGACCCTGACGTTAAGGCACTATTGAGAATTGCAAACGTTCACGACGTGCCTATTGCTACAAATCCGTCAACGGCAGATTTTGTAATACATTCAACTTTGATGAAATGAAACTATTCGCAGTTTTAGGAGAGTAAAATGAAAGCAGATAGAATACCAGAACTTTTTGGTTCAAACGTATTTAACGATAAGGTAATGAAAGCGCGCTTGCCAAAACAAGCGTATGATGCAGTTCGCCGTGCGATTGACGACGGTGAACATCTTTCGTCGAGTAATGCGCAAATAATTGCTAGCGCAATGGTAGAGTGGGCAATAGAAAAGGGTGCAACACACTACACTCATTGGTTTCAACCTATGACCGGAATAACTGCCGAAAAACACGATAGTTTTATTCAACCTAGTGGGAAAGACGGCGTGATTATGAGTTTTTCTGGTAAATCGCTAGTAAAGGGTGAATCAGACGCATCTAGTTTCCCATCGGGTGGGTTAAGAACTACTTTTGAAGCGCGTGGTTATACAGCGTGGGACCCTACGAGTTATGCATTTGTTAAAGACGGTAGTTTGTATATTCCTACTGCTTTTTGTTCGTATAGTAGTGAAGCGTTAGATAAAAAGACACCACTTCTTCGTTCGATGGAAGCGTTTAATACACAAGCGCTAAGAATATTAAAACTCTTTGGCAATAAAGCCAAAAAAGTCACGCCAACCGTTGGTGCTGAACAAGAGTATTTCTTAATAGATAAGAGCGTTTATGAAAAAAGGCTAGATTTAGTGCATTGTGGAAGAACGTTGTTTGGTGCACGCCCAGCAAAAGGACAAGAACTTGAAGACCACTATTATGGTGCGATTAAGTCTAGAGTTTCAGCATTTATGAAAGACTTAGATGAAGAACTTTGGAGTTATGGAATATATGCTAAAACTAAGCATAACGAAGTAGCGCCTGGGCAACATGAATTAGCCCCTATATTTACGTCGATTAATATTGCGTCAGACCAAAACCAACTTACTATGGAGATTATGAAAAGCGTCGCTAATAAGCACGACCTTGTATGTCTTCTTCACGAAAAACCTTTCGCTACGGTCAGTGGCTCTGGTAAGCACAACAACTGGTCTATATCTACCGATTTAGGCGAAAACTTGTTAGAACCGGGTGAAACGCCTAATAAGAACGCGCAATTTTTATTATTCTTAGTGGCTGTGATAAAGGCAGTTGATAAGCATCAAGACTTGCTTAGAATAAGCGTAGCCTCTGCCGGCAACGACCACAGATTAGGCGCTTCGGAAGCGCCACCTGCTATTATTTCTATTTATTTAGGTGAGGAATTAGAGGAAATACTAAATTCAATAGAAAGTGGTAGCGAATATAATGCGAGGGAAAAGTCGTCGCTTAAAATCGGCGTTTCGGTATTACCGACTATACCTAAAGATTCAACCGATAGAAATAGAACTTCGCCTTTTGCGTTTACGGGAAATAAGTTTGAGTTTCGTATGGTAGGCTCGTCTTTAAATATCGCTTGTCCTAACTTTATTTTGAATGCTATTGTGGCTGATGAACTTTCATATTTTGCAGACGTTTTAGAAAAGGCAGACGACTTTAATAATACCTTAAACGCACTCATAAAGGACACGATAAAAGACCATAAGCGCATTTTGTTTAGTGGAAATAATTATTCAAAAGAGTGGGAAAAGGAAGCAAAGAAAAGGGGTTTATTGAACTTAAAATCTACGGTTGACGCGTTGCCACTTTATTCGCAAGAAAAGAACGTAGAACTCTTTGAAAAACATAAGATATTATCGCGCAGTGAAATTAATTCTAGAACGGAAATTTTACTTGAAAATTATTCTAATATTATTCACATTGAAGCGTTAACGGCGATAGATATTGCAAGAAAGGAAATAGCTACGTCAGTTATAGATTATCAGGCGTTTTTACTTGATGAATTGAA
>ERZ808034.33-NODE-33-length-17554-cov-3.267437_pt1 | contig 17554 bp, 17 predicted proteins | sample MGYA00380188_ERZ808034 | MGnify/ENA primary metagenome ERZ808034 (study PRJEB31490, sample SAMN06133380) | cow dung metagenome | isolation source: M12 | host: cow | place: China: Chengdu | collected 2015-05 ...
TAGTAACTGGAGCGCAAACGACCAGTGGGAAAAAATTGCACCGCCTGTCTCCCGTGGAATCACCTTCGCCTTAATCCTCTCAGTTCCGGTATTTACTGGTGGTCTTCTCTTAGCAGACAAACTCCTTTACTACTTCTATGGAGCAGACTTCGCAGCAGGAGCTGTCGCCTGTACAATTCTTCTTCTCGTACAGGTAATCTCAGTATTCATCACTCTCTTAGGTGTGGCTCTCACAGCCTCCGACCACGCCCGCCAATCATTCTACGCAACAGCATTCGCCGCACTCATCAACATCATCCTAAACTGCCTCTTAATCCCCATCCTCGGTATCAACGGCGCAGCCGTTGCAACGCTCATCAGTTACAGCGTAAATGCAATCTTAATCGCTCACTTCCTCAAACGCTACATCACAGTCAAAATCGAAAAGCGTCCAATCTTAAACATCATCATCTCAGCAGCAGTCATGGGACTTTTTGTCTTCGTCTACAAACTCTTCGTCCCGCTCGACAACGTAATCCTGACACTCATTCCTGTATGTATCGGTGCTGTCATCTACTTCTTCCTCCTCTTCAAAATCGATAGAGGAATCCGCGATGAAATTGCAGGCATGGTGACCACATTAGGTCTCCCATGGCCTAAGTGGCTCTAACCTCCACACCTTTTATCCCTCCTCCCCTCCCATATTACCTCATGAAAGGAGTAACCCACATAGTCCTCACCCTGGCGACAGCCATCCTAATCCTCGCTCCCACAATTCCAACGCTTACCACACCTGCAGCCATCATAGGTGCTGCCCTTTTCATCCTTGGTGCATTCCTTGGCTCCATCACTCCGGATATTGACATGGGCAAAGGCTCTGCAATATTCCACGCAGAAATACCTGGGGCAAATGGAAAGAAGTTTCCTCTCACACCCGTCTTTGGCCACTTCATCAACACCTTCTGTTACAAACCGGTTCGCTTCGTCTTCCACTTAATCTTCGGAGACAAAATCTACGCAAAGCACGGACACCGCGAGCTTCCACACTCTCCAATTGGAATCTTCTTCATGTCAGTACTTCTCACGTTCTACATCTGGCTCGTCTGCTTTGCTTTATCCTTCATCCCGGGACTTTCCCTCCTCGCAAACAACCCGTTAATCTTTGTCTTCGGCGCATCATTCTTCTTTGGATGCCTCATGCACTTAGTAGAAGACACCTGTGACATCGCAGGAGTTCACTACTTCTATCCGTTCGTATTCAGAAGACTTCGCGGAAAACTCCTTGGAGACGGAACAGACACTCGTCCGCGGGTCTACACAGCAATCCTCCTCATTGCCGCAGTCATTCTCTGCGCGGCATCATTCATCTTTAAAACATTTGCTGTGTCTGGAATTCTTACTGCAGTCGTTCTATGGATTATCTTCCTCTTAGTCTCAGGAGTTCCGGCAAAAAAACAGAACCGCGACCTGAACTAAGAACCCTCTTCTTTTTTTCTACAAACCTCTCCTGAGCGAAACCCTTCTAATGTAGGCAAGCCAATACATAGGCATGTATAAACTCGTCTGTGTACACTGCGGTGCGGAGTACTCTCCCGATGCAATCGTGTATAACTGTGAAAAATGCGGACACCTGCTCGCAGTAAAATATGACCTCGACAAAATCACTGTAACCCGCGAGGAACTTCAGAGCAGAAAGATTGGAGTCTGGAGATACAAGGAATTCCTTCCGGTCAAGATTGAGCCTGTAACCTTACAGGAAGGAGGAACTCCGCTCTACCACGCAAAGCGCCTTGGTGAGGAGCTTGGATTAAAGAACCTCTACGTCAAGCACGAAGGTATGAACCCGTCTGGTTCCTTCAAGGACAGAGGAATGACCCTTGGTGTCTCCATGGCAAAGCAGCTTGGAAAAAACATCGTTGCATGTGCATCCACCGGAAACACCTCTGCATCCATGGCTGTGTATGCCGCAAAGGCAGGAATGCCGGGCGTTGTCCTTCTTCCGGCAGGCCACGTCGCTCTTGGAAAAGTTGCACAGGCACTCATGCATGGAGCAAAGGTCATCTCCATTCGCGGAAACTTCGACCGCGCATTAGAGATGGTTCACGAGCTTTGTGTCTCTCACGGAATCTACCTCTTAAACTCTATCAACCCGTACAGACTTGAAGGTCAGAAGACCATCGGTTTCGAAGCAGTTGACCAGCTTGGCTGTGTTCCGGACCGCTTCGTCTTACCGGTTGGAAACGCAGGAAACATCTCTGCAGTCTACAAGGGTCTGACCGAGTGGAAGGAGATCGGCTACATCGACACTCTTCCAAAGATGACCGCAATCCAGGCAGAAGGTGCAATGCCTGTCGTAAACGCAATCAAGGGCAACCTCCCTGAAGTTGTTGTTGAGAAGAACCCGGAGACTGTTGCATCCGCTATTCGTATCGGAGCACCGGTCAACGCAGAAAAGGCACTTCGTGCAATCCGTGACACCAACGGTACTGCAGAGTTCGTAACTGACGCAGAGATTCTTGCAATGCAGCGCGACTTAGCACGCCTTGAGGGTATTGGAGTCGAGCCTGCATCTGCAGCATCCGTTGCCGGTATCAAGAAGATGGCAGAACAGGGACTTCTCGATGCAGACGAAAAGATTGTCTGTGTTGTAACCGGTCACCTCTTAAAAGACCCAGAAACCGTTATCAAGCAATGCGCAGCCCCAATCGAGATCGATCCAACCATCGAAGCACTTCTCTCTGTGCTGTAAGTCTGCTGATAGTACTTCTCATGCTGGCAGTCCCGGCGGCTGCCAACACCGCAGACTTTACTGTATCTGAAAACGGTACGGTACTGTATGCCGAGGCAGAATTCTTCGGCTCTTCATACCTTCTGGTAACTCCGGGTATCCTGGGAGAAGATGTAGCTCTTGAAACAGTGAGCGGCCTGACATTAATTTCAGAAGACGGAACTGTTGTTGAGCCGAAGAATACGAAAGGTACACTGACTTTTCCCGAAGGCAACTATACACTGACGTATGAGGTTCCAATCTCCGCAGGTTTTGTTTACGCAAAGTTTCCGGAGTTCTTTGATGTAACAGTCACACTTCCAAAACCATACACAACAGGCAACAAAATTCTTGGAACTGTGTCTTCCGGAGGCATCATCAAAGAGGATGCGGAAAAGACTGTTGTTACCTTCAACCAGACAAAAGTCGCATCACTGACATTCTACGAGGACAACCGCGAGCCGATTCTATACGCTTTCCTTGCAGGATGGCTTGTTGTTTTATCTCTTGCCTGGATGCGTTATCGGAAAATCAAAAAGAACCGGATGAAGATTTAATCATACGCCCGTACGGCCCTGGTGCCTTGGAGGCATGCTGAGACTTTGTCTCCTTAGCCTCCGGGCGTTGATATATTTCCTTTTTTTCAAATTAATTTGCCTGATATTGTAGTTGACTTGTATATAAATCATGCAGACAAAACTATTGTGATTATAATAAATATATTGTGTGTACTCTCTAAAATCATATTGTTCTCCTTGTAATATATTCATATCAGAGAATAGCCTTATTATCCCTCCGAATAAATAAATATGTTTGGTATTTACTATGAAAGCGGTCTTAGGACTTGAAGACGGAACTATCCTCACAGGAACCGGCTTTGGCGTGGAAGGTCAGGCATCCGGTGAGCTGATAGTAAACCTTGCATCCAATGGATACATGGAAGCCTTAAGCGACCCGGGAGTATCAGGACAGCTTTTAATGTTCGGTTATCCTCTCGTTGGAAACTACGGGGCAAATAAAGACCAGCTTCAAAGCTCGAAAGTTCACGCAGCGGGAACTATCGTCCGCGAGCTTTGTACTCAGCCAAAACATCAGCCGACCTTATCCTCATTCTTCGAGGAAAACGGCCTCATCGGAATTGAGGGAATCGACACCAGACGCCTCACAATCAAACTCCGTGAAGAAGGAGTCATGCGTGCTGCTGTAATCACAGGCTCTGACGATGGAGAAGCAGCCGTTGCTTTAGCCCGTGCCTCCCCTGTTCAGGAAACCCGTGAATTAATCCCGGCAGTAACCTGTGAAGAGGCATATCGCATCGAAGGAAACGGCAAAAAGATTGCAGTCCTTGACTTAGGATGCAAAAAATCTGTATTCCAGAGCTTACAGAAACGCGGAGCAGACTTATACGTCTACCCGTATGGAACAACAGCAGATGTCATCCTCGAAAACAAACCGGATGCACTCTTTGTAACCAACGGCCCCGGATACCCGCTTGCGGCCCCGAAGGCGATTTCAACTGTCAAAGACATCCTTGGAACAATTCCTGTACAGGGAATCTGCATGGGTTCTGAAATAATCGCAGCAGCCCTTGGTGCAGAGTTCGAAAAACTCAAACTTGGACACAGAGGAGCATCCCAGCCTGTAAAGTTCAGTGACGGAACCGTTGCCGTAACCTTCCAGAGCCACGGATACGCAGTCATTGCAGACAGCCTCCCTGAGGGATGTTCTGTCACCTGCGTCAACGCAAACGACGGCACTCTTGAAGGATTCGAGAACAGTGACCTTGGAATCACTTGTGTGCAGTTCCAGCCCGAACACGACGCAATGTACGACGGAGCTGAAAAACCAATCTACGACATCATGTACAGAGGAATCCCGGATGCCTAAAAACCCAACACTCAAAAAAGTTCTCTTAATCGGTTCCGGACCGATTCAGATTGGACAGGCCGCAGAATTCGACTACGCAGGAAGTCAGGCATGTAAGGCTGTCCGTGAGGAAGGAATCGAGGTCGTCCTCGTCAACTCCAACCCGGCAACCATCCAGACCGATGTCGAAACCGCAGACCGCGTCTATGTCGAACCGCTCAAAGCAGACATCATCGCAGAGATTATCAAGAAGGAAAAGCCGGACGGAATCTTATCCGGAATGGGCGGTCAGACCGGATTAAACCTGACTGCTGAACTCTACGAAATGGGAGCCTTAGAAGGCGTCCAGATCTTAGGAACCCCGCTTGATGCAATCTACAACGGTGAAGACAGAGACCTCTTCAAAAAACTCATGCTCGACATCGGAGAGCCTGTTCCAAAGAGTTTCATCTTAACCGACATCTCCGAACTCGAAGATGCCTATAATGAAGTAGGACTTCCGGCAATCATCCGCCCTGCATACACTCTTGGCGGTGCAGGAGGAGGAGTTGCAAACACCAAAGACGAGCTTCGAAAGATTGTCGAGCACGGTTTAACCAAGTCCCGTGTCCATCAGGTCTTAATCGAAGAGTCCGTTAAGGGATGGAACGAGATTGAGTTCGAGGTCATGCGTGATGCAAGTGATACTTGTATTATCATCTGCAGCATGGAAAACGTTGACCCGATGGGAGTGCATACCGGAGAATCCGTCGTTGTAGCACCAATCCAGACCTTAACCGCAGATGAGTTCGGTGTAATGCGCCGTGCAGCAATTAAAATCATCCGCGCATTAAATGTTCAGGGCGGATGTAACATCCAGATGGCATTCAAAGACGGTGACTACAGAATCATCGAAGTAAACCCGCGTGTTTCCAGATCATCTGCTCTTGCCTCCAAAGCTACCGGATACCCAATCGCCCGCGTTGCCGCAAAAATCGCAATCGGATTACGCCTTGACGAGATTGACAACTCTGTTACCGGATGTACTCCTGCATGTTTCGAGCCTGCAGTTGACTATGTTGTCGTCAAAGTTGCCCGCTGGCCGTTTGACAAATTCAAGACCGCAGACCGTACCTTAACCACAGCCATGAAGAGTACGGGTGAAGTCATGGCCATCGGCAGAACCGTTGAGGAAGGTTTCAAGAAAGCACTCCGCTCCCTTGATACTGACATCACTCCGCACACCGACATCAACGAAATTAAGATGATTCTCTCCCGCCCGACCGACGAGAGATTCCCGACTCTTTTTGATGCATTCCGCATCGGAATGAGCATCGATGATGTCTACGCCTTAACCCAGATTGAGCCGTTCTTCCTTGAGAAAATCAGAAACATCGTCAACATGGAAAACGATCTGCGCACTCATCCGACTGACGAACTCGTCATCAGTGCAAAGAAGTTTGGTTTTTCCACCTCCGAGATTCACGAGCTTACCGGATGGAACATCTACCGTGTCGAAAGCTTAGTAGGACTTCCGACCTACAAGATGGTCGACACCTGTTCTGCAGAGTTCCCGGCAAAGACCCCGTACTACTACTCCACCTGGGAGGACGAGTGTGAACTGACCGTCTCTGACAAGAAGAAGGTCTTAATCCTTGGATCCGGAGCAATCCGTATCGGTCAGGGTATCGAGTTCGATTACTGTACCGTCCACGCAGTTCAGTCCATGCGCGAGGAAGGAATCGAAGTCCACATCGTAAACAACAACCCGGAGACTGTATCCACCGACTTCGACACTTCAGACCGTCTCTACTTCGAGCCGATGCAGCTTGAAGATGTCGTCCACATCTTACGCAAAGGAGACTATGACGGAGTAATCGTTCAGTTCGGCGGTCAGAACTCCGTCAACCTTGCAATCCCGATTCAGGAAGAGCTCAAACACTTCGGCTTAAAGACCAAAGTCTTAGGCACTGCTCCGGACAACATGGATATCGCAGAAGACAGAAACCGCTTCAGCGTTCTCTTAGAGAAAGACGGCATTCCATCTCCGGCAAACGGCTCTGCATACTCCGAGAAGGAAGCATATGACATCGCATCCAGAATCGGATACCCGGTCTTAGTCCGCCCAAGCTACGTCCTTGGAGGACGTGCAATGGAGTTAGTCCACGATGAACTCCAGCTCCAGACCTACATCAAAGAAGCAGTACGTGTCTCCAACACCCACCCGGTATTAATCGACCGTTATCTTGACAACGCAACCGAACTTGATGTCGATGCAGTATGTGACGGTGAGTCTGTCTTAATCGGCGGTGTTATGGAACACATCGAAGAAGCAGGTGTCCACTCAGGTGACTCTGCATGTGTCCTGCCTGCCCAGACCTTAACTCCAGAGCAGATTGAACTCGTCAAAGAGTACACCAGAAAGATTGCTCTCTCCTTAAACGTTATCGGATTAATCAACATCCAGTACGCACTCCACGACGGAACCATCTATGTTCTTGAAGCAAACCCGCGTGCAAGCAGAACCGTTCCGTTCGTATCCAAAGCCACAGGTCTTCCTCTCGCAAAGATTGCAGCAAAGGTCATGCTTGGAAAGAAGCTTTCCGAGCTCGGCTACCAGGAAAGAGATATCAAACACGTTGCAGTAAAGGAAGTTCTTCTTCCGTTCTCCAAGCTCCCGGGTGTTGACCCGATCTTAGGTCCTGAGATGAAGAGTACCGGAGAAGTCATTGGTATCGACTATGACTTCGGCCGTGCATTCTACAAGGCATCACAGGCCGCAGACAACACCCTGCCGCTTGCAGGAAACATCTTCATCTCTGTCACTGATTCCCAGAAGCCTGAGATTCTTCCGATTGCAAAGAAGCTCCATGATTTAGGATTCACCCTCTACGGAACTGTTGGAACTGTCAAGTACATGGAAAGCAACGGCGTTCCAATGTGCCTTGTCAGAAAAGTTCAGGAAGGTTCTCCAAACATCATCGATATGATTCGCGGAGCAGACGTCGATTTAGTCATCAACACGCCGGGTGACAAGAATGCACGTCAGGATCACTTCCAGATGATGAGAGCCACCATTGACTACTCTATTCCGTATGTTACCACCATCTTTGGTGCAGAGGCAGCAGCTCTCGCGATTGAGTCTATGAAGAACAATCCAATAACTATTGAGCCCCTGTCTCACTACCACTCGGAATACCAGTAAATACCGTCCATTCAGGACACTTCTTTTTTTAATCCCAAATCTAAAATACCAAGTAACCCCTATACTTTCTTACATATGGAAGAGACTGGATGCAGCAGGGAGGAGGTTATGTCTCTGCTTGCAGGATATCGTGCACGTGATGTGCCGCATGAGAGGATTTTCAGTTCGATGTGTACTGTGCCTCATAAAATCGCTCTTGAGGCTCATGAGTATTTTGCGTCAACAAATCTTGGAGACCCGGGGCTGTATCCTGGAACAGCAGAGATTGAGCGAAAGCTGATTTCTGATTTGGGAAGTCTTCTGCACGGAAAAGATATCGGAGGATATGCGACATCAGGCGGTACTGAATCTAATCTTCAGGCTGTTCGCATCGCAAAAAAACTGCATCCAACAGACATGCCCAATATTGTAGTTCCGGCTTCGGCTCACTTCTCGTTTGATAAAACAAGCGACATCTTAGGCGTTGAAATGCGTATGGCTCCGTACAAGGAAGGAGGGTACACTGTGGATACGGAAAAGATGGCAGAACTTGTGGATAAAAATACGATTGCTGTAGCGTGTGTTGCTGGAACTACCGAGTATGGTGTTATTGATGATGTAAAAGCTGTTGCTGACATCGCCAGAGAAAATGATATCTGGTGTCATGTTGATGCGGCATTTGGAGGGCTTGTAATTCCTTTTATGAAAAATCCTGCTCCATTTGATTTCGCAATTGATGGTGTGTCATCAATTACTCTTGACCCGCACAAGATGGGTATGAGTACTATTCCCTGCGGAACTTTTCTCATCAGAGAGCCGGAAAATCTGAAACTCCTAAGCGTTGACTCTCCGTATCTTACGATGAAGACCTCGTTTACTTTAACCGGCACGCGCCCCGGGGCTGATGTGGCGGGTGCTTATGCGGTTCTTAAGTATCTTGGTCGCGAAGGATTTTGCGATATAGTATCAGGATGTCTTGAAAACACAAGACGTCTGGTTTGCGGAATGGAGGCTTTTGGGTACAAAAAAGTACTAACTCCTGTCATGAATCTTGCTGCATTTTATGCAGCAGATATCCCGGACGGCTGGAAGGTTTCAAGAACGAGAGCCGGACACATGAGATTTGTTATGATGCCTCATGTAACACGTGATGTTGTAGAAACATTCCTTGATGAAGTATCAATGCTTCATTAACTCTTTTTTGTGCATGTTTTCACTCTAAATATCCTTAAATCACTGTAGGGATAATTAAAAAATAATGAGCTCTGACGATGCGGTATCTCCTGTTGTGGCCACTATTCTTCTCGTGGCTATAGTTGTCGTTTTAGCGGCTGTAATTTCTGCGACTGTTATCCCTATGGCCGGCAATATTGGAACGGTGAAGTCAGTCTCTGCTGTTGTGACGCTAAATGATGCAGGTACTTTGCCTGTGGTAACTGTTGTGGGCGGTACTGATGCTGAATCTGTGGAGAAAATTACTGTCTATGTGTCAGGAACAAAGGATGCAGTAATCTCTGTGTCCAATCCTCTTGTTGGAAAACCTTACTCGTCAAAGCTTTCAGGTCTTGGAGCTGTCGGGAAACAGACAGTAAGCATTGTTGCAGATTTTGATGACGGAACAGTTCAGACTTTGTACACAGGTTCTCTCGTGTTCAAAGGTTCTGCTGTATCATCACTTGCTGAATAATTTAGCGCGGGTATTTCTGTTTGTAAGACCAACAGAGAATAAATGGATTGTGTACTCTTAGCGAGCGGAAGCAAAGGAAATTGTATCTACATTGGAAACGGCACTGACGCTGTAGTTGTAGATGCAGGTATTGGATATCTGAAGCGGACGCTTGAAGAGTATCGCATTCCGGCTGAAACGGTTCGTGCGCTTTGTGTAACTCACGAACACGCAGACCATGTCCGCTCAGCCAAGGCTTTTTTAAAAGCCGCAAAGATTCCGGCAGCCGCTTCCGGCGGCACACTTTCTGCTATGCAGAAGAACGGCATCCTCTCACAGTCTGCAGAAAAAATTCTAATGCATGATCGCTGCGGCATGGATTTTGGTACACTGACTGTTACTTCCTTTAGGACATATCATGACGCAGCAGAGCCTACAGGATTTATCATCGAGGATGGGGATTCAAGAATCGGGGTATGTCTTGATACTCACACCGTCTCAGATACTATGATGACAGCACTTTGTTCCTGTGATGCAGTTGTTCTCGAGAGTAATTATTCCGAGGAGGCCATGAAGACCGACCGTTTCCCTGCATGCCGTGAGTGCAGGCTTTGCGGAGCTTCATGCGGCGGAGACTGTGCGGTAAAAAGAGTTTATCCGAGATACTTAAAGGATAGAATAAGAGAAGACGGCCACTTATCCAATGAAGCCTCATCAAAAACTCTCTCGGTCTTAAAAGACCATGTGGGCTGCGTTGCTCTCGCTCATTTATCTGAAAACTACAACCGTCCAAACCTCGCACGCGAAAAAGCCGAAGAGGCCGCACGCGAAAGCGGGTGTATAATTTACGTATCAGACCAGCTTCCGGAATACAGAGAGAAGAGAATGGTACGTTTCTCTATTTGAAAAAAGTTATTTGGAGCCGTTTTTTGGCTCTGAAGCCTTTACCGCTTCGTTTTCCAGGGCTTCTTTATCGCCGCTTAAGAATTTGGTAACAGTTCTGTCCTCGCGTCCTAAGTAAATCATAGCCACTGTAAGGCCGAGAATAATAATCGTGATTCCTAAAATATCGAGGAAAGATGGTGATGCGACAAGAAGTCTTCTGACCATCGTTGTAATTCCTGCAATCAGAATCGGACGGACAAGCACTCTGCCGAACGTGACATAGGATCTTACCATGTCGATTAAGGTCGCGATAACTATAATCAAGAGAATGGACTGCAGAGCAGCAGTCATTGTCTCCTGAGTAGGCATTGCTGCTGCGGCTTTTAAGAGCTGAATTGCTTCAACAGCTCCGACAACTGCGGCTGCAACCAGCAGTCCTGCGATTAACAGATAGATAAGGATTGTAACAAGGGAACATCCCTTAACAAGAAAATCTCTAATCTGAGCAACGGAAATCATTCGCCACCTCTAAGTGCCTTCGCATTTGCCCAGCGTACGCGGATTGTAAACTCTTCAGCTTCTGTCGGATTTGCTGCGAGAGCATCCGCATAAGTGCTGTATGCGTCCTCAAAGCGTTTGAGCTGTTCAAAGACAATGCCTTTTAAGAAAAGCACATGGGCACGGTCTGCCGGTTCTGCCAAAAGACATGCATCATAGTAACGCAGAGCATCGTATAACAGACCCTCCTTTCTGAGATTTCCTGCGCGTTCTAAGAGTTCATCTGCAGTTCCTTTAGGCATTCTCCAGTTTCCTGATTTGTAAATCTCTGCGGCATATGCCGGAGCAAAGACCCCTCCTGCTTCCTGAGCGCAGTGGACTTTTGTAAGCCAGACCTGTGTCAGCATAGAGTCATCGTTAAAGAAACACCACTCCTCGGCACGGTAGAGGCAGTTTCCAGCCTCCTCCCACTCCTTCTTTTGTGCGTGTGCGTTTGCCCTGACAACTAAAGATGCCGCATCTGCTCTGCGTACTGAATCTGCTTTGTCGAGCTCGGCAAATGCCGCATCAGGATTGTCAGCATAGAGAAGAGCCTCTGCCTTTAACACATGAAGCATGGATTTGAAATCAGCAAATCTCTTCTCATCTTCCTTTGCAACGTTCCATTCCGGAAGAATCGAGAGAGCCTTTTCAAGCTCATTGGCACACTCGCTGAATTTGCCCTGCGCTTTGATAACCGAAGCCTTGCCTACATATGCAAGCGGGTTTTTGTCATCTTCTGCGATTGCCTCATCGTATTTTACAACTGCCTCGTCCAGCTTCCCGGCGAGTGCTAAATCCTCTGCTTCCTCGATTTTATCAGGCAACTTCGACACCTTCCCGAATCACTCTCACGCGTCCTGATTCTGTTGAGAGTGAGAATCCATGATTATAGAGCCACTCACGGGCGTTTCCGTGTCCGTGAATCATCAGTTCAACAAGGTCTGAGGGTTCATCCACATCTGTTGACATGCGCATTGAGTCGATAATCTCAACAGACATACCAAGCTCTTCTGCAATCTGAAGATGGCGGCGGAATGAGAATCCGTAGTATTCAACATGGAACTTCTCAGGATTTTTGATAAAGAGAATATTGGTACCCCCGCCAAGTCCGGGGACTATAGCCATGTCAGCCTTTGTGGATACCACACGCTGAAGGCTTCCAGGAGTTACCATCGGGAGGTCTGACATGATAATTAATGCCGGGCAGTGGAACTGCGGAAGAGCCCAGTTGATAGCCTCGTTTAATCCTTCGCGGCGGATTGCAACAAGCGCGTCCCTGCACTCGTATTTGGAGGTACAGAGAAGAGTTGCGGTACATCCAGTTCTCCTGACAGCAGAGATGACGTCTCCGAGCATTACTTTTGCAAACTCTTCGCGTTCCTCCTCAGATAAAACACCTGACAGCCTGGTCTTCGGGTTGACCGGGCGGAAGGGAATCAGGGCGTGAAAATACATATAGTACCTATTTGCTTCCTGAACAAATAGATACTTTCCTTCGCATCACTCGTTTTTGTATCCGCCGTGACGTTTCCAGAGGTAACATATTCTCTGGATTGCAGAAAGATTTGTACAGACGGCAATGACTGTAATAGATATCCAGATGAAGCCAAACAGTCCGCCTGCGATTAAGAAAAGCATAGTCTCCGGTCTTCCAAAGAACCCGACACCTTCTAACGGGTCTGAGATTTTTCCATCATCTTTTGCAGTGTATCCTGTTTCGGCATAGGTTACCGGTTTGATGAATGTGTTCATGATAGAACCAATCACTGCAAGACCTGCGACACCTATGTATGCAATCTGCGGGATATTGAAGCCTGCAAGGTATGCAGGGACACTTACAAAGCAGGAAAGACCAACGGCTAAAAGAACTATTCCATCCACATATTTATCCACAATCCAGTCGATAATCGCCCCGAAGTCGCTTTTCCTGTCTGTAAGACGGGCAACAGACCCGTCTGTTAAGTCAAGAATTCCTGAAACTGCCAGAAGAATACTTCCGATTATGAAGTGCGTTGTAAGGTAGCATGCAGCGGCAGCCATTCCGAAAAGGAACGAGAGAAACGTTATCTGGTTCGGTGTTATTCCTGTTTTTGATAAGAGCAGGATGAACGGGTCGAGCCAGCCTGTCAGTTTGTGGCGAATGGATGTGATGTTCATGATATGAGAGACTATTTGAGGTCTGATACTAAATAATATACATCTTCAAAATATAAGAATCAGAGGCCCTCAATGAATACGATGCCAATCCTCCGTCCACACGTTCTGATGATTTCAGAAATTACAGCAGACGGGAAGCTGACCCTTGGGAAAGGAATCTCAAGTAAAATTCTGATGAAGCATATGTCCCATGAGGCAGAGATTCTGCTTCACCAGACTCGCGCCAAATATGATGCAATTATGGTAGGTTCTTCGACGATTAGAATCGACAACTCCTTCCTTACGGTGCGCATGGTTGAAGGAAAGAATCCTCTTCGTGTTATTCCGAACTCAAAAGCAGACCTTGACGAAAACTCGAATGTATTTGATACTTCACTTGCAAAAACTATCCTCGCAGTAAGCGAGCTTGCTCCAAAGGAGCGCATCGAGGTTTTCCGCGCAAAAGGAGTTGATGTGGTTACAGCCGGAAAAGAACACGTTGACTATTCTCTTCTGATGCAGATTTTATCCGAACAGTATGGTGTTAAGTCTTTAATTGTGGAAGGAGGCCCAACTCTTAACTGGCATATGCTTAATGCAAAACTGGTCGATGAAATCCGCTTAATCCACATGCCGTTTATCGTTGGCGGAAGTGATACTCCGTCTCTTGTCGGCGGTATGAGAATCGGTTCTGAAAATGAGATGATTCGCTTAAAGCTCAAAGGAACAGCAATGTACGGCGAAAATCTCGTAACCGAGTACGATGTTGTGTACTAACTGAACACCTCACTCTTTTACTATTTTTATCTGTCTTTGTTTTCGCGTAGGAAAAAACGCTCATATACACTAAGCAAATAAATTACGTACGAATAAAATAAAAAAAGAAAGCGCGTTACTTATTCCAGTACGCGTTCTTCAGTTTTCTTCTGGCAGTTGGAGTCTGCTTAGCCTGCTGCTTTTTCTGCGGACCAAGGGAAACCGTCTTTCCGCGGTTCTTTGCGCCAAGGACTGCAATCTTTCCGCGGACTGCTAAAACGTCTGCGGCAACAAGTTTTGCAAGCTCGCGAATCTCTTCTTCGGTTGCGTCAGAGTTCTGGAGCCACTTAATCTTAATTACTTTACGTGCTTCGAGCTGTCTTCTGACCTCATCTGCGATATCTTCAGTACAGCCGTTTTTCCCGACCCAGATAGTTGGTTTCAGGGTCTGGACATAGTTTTCTGCAGTCTCTGTGATTATCTCACCTGATTTGTATTTTTCCTAATGGGTATGCGAACTACATTCCCACACTCCTGACAGGTATAGACAACCTTGCCGTGCTGAACACGCACGCGGAGATTTTTGCCAGGAACAAAGTATGTTCCGCAGCTGCGGCAGAAGGTTCTCTTCTGCTGTTTCGAAAGTCTGAGACGCTGTCTCATGGATATTTCGCGTGCGAGGGCGACATACCGGTTGGAAAGCGTGGAATCTTCACGCTTTTCCTCTGCAAGATTGAACAGAATTGAAATCCGTTCACGAGCAATTTGTTTGACCGGAACACCCTTCTCAGACTTTGCCATGTTATGCCCTAATTTATGGAACGCAAAAGCTCTTCATACTTTGGGTAACACACGTACTTTTCGACCCTCGATAACGAGGCGGTCATCACAGAATAATGCGATGGCTTCAGAGTATGCGATGTGTTCCTGCTCTAAAATACGGGCGTCGATAGCGTCCTCGTCATCATCATCAAAGACAGGTACTGCTTTCTGGATAATGATTGGACCCGAGTCTAAACCTTCGTCAACGAAGTGAACTGTACAGCCTGCGATTTTAACTCCATAGTCAAGTGCCTGTTTCTGGGCATGAAGTCCCGGAAATGCCGGAAGGAGTGCCGGGTGGATGTTGAGCATTTTTCCTGCAAAGGTTCTTGCAATCTCTGGTCCTATGATTCTCATGTATCCTGCACAGACGAAAAGGTCTGCGCCGGTTTTTTTCATGGATTCAAGAAGGTCTGCCTCAAAGGATGCTTTGTCCGGGTAGTCCTTGAAGTTGTGGACAATTGATGGAATTCCGGCATTCTTTGCACGCTCAATAGAGTAGGAGTCTTTGTTGTCCGTTAAAAGGGCAATACATTCTCCGTTGATTTTTCCAGCGGCAAGGCTGTCTAGGATTGCCTGGAAGTTAGATCCTCTGCCGGATGCAAGTACTGCGATTTTCTTCATGGCTGTCCGCCGATGATGACCTCGGTCTTTTCGGTCAGGTTTGCAAAGATACCGTTCTCGAGAACTCCCGGGATTGCGTTGATAGCTGCTTCGAGTGCTTTTGCGTCTTTGATTTCTCCAAATGCACAGTCGAAGATGTAGTTTCCGTTATCAGAGATAACAGGCCCATCCTTTTTGGTTCCGTTTCTCATGACAGGTTCTCCGCCTAATGCTTTTAACTTCTCGCAGACACTTCCGTATGCGAATGGAAGAATCTCAACTGGTACTGCTGCGTTTGGAATCTCGACTGCTTTGGACGGGTCGATTACGACGACAAACTTCTTTGCGGCGTCTGCAACAATCTTCTCGCGAAGGAGTGCTGCTCCTCTTCCTTTGATTAAGTTCTTCTCAGGAGATACCTGGTCTGCTCCGTCGATTGCGATATCTAAAACCGGGTGAAGGGATAAAGTAGTCAGCGGAATTCCGTACTCTTCAGCACGCATTGCGGTCTGGTGGGATGTTGGAACGCCCATAATTTTGAGGCCTTCGGTTTTGATTCTCTCACCAAGTCTCTCCATTGCGAAGAATACTGTAGAGCCGGTTCCAAGACCGACAATCATTCCATCTTCTACCATGTTTGCCGCGCGGAATCCTGCGTCCCGCTTGGCGTTTGCAGCTGCATCGCTCATAGGGTAATATTGGTTTTTTCAGGTAGTAATTACTTTGGGTGGGGATGAGGATTTTTGTCTTTGACCGTGTGGTTAATTATTCTGCAAAACATATTATCAGATATGGAAAATTCACATCCGACAGATAGAGCACTGAAGCTGATTATTCTCTCAGCTGCTCTTGCTGCATTTATGTCGTCTTTGGATGGGACAATTGTAAATATTGCTCTTCCAACGATTTCTGATATATTTGACCTGCCAAGTTCTTCGGTATCTTGGGTTTCTACTATCTATCTTCTTGTGATGGCAGGCTCTCTTTTGATTGTTGGAAAACTCACAGACAGTATTGGATACAGGAAAATATTCCTGACAGGTTTTGTCCTTTTTACGTTCGGTTCGTTTGCCTGCGGTTTTTTCCCTGAGATTACAGGTTCATTCGGTCTGCTTCTCTTCTCCCGTGTGATTCAGGCACTTGGAGGTGTTATGATGACAATTATAGGTCCTGCGATGCTTACCAGATATATGCCTGGTGTCAGGCGCGCAAAGGGTTTGTCGGTTGTGATTCTCTTCGCTTCTATAGGTATGGCTCTGGGTCCTACTCTTGGTGGTCTTTTAACTGAATACCTTTCATGGAACTGGATTTTCTACATCAATGTCCCGGTTGGTATTGCTACTCTTATCCTCGGATTTTTTGTTCTTCCAAAGGACAATACCAAGCCGTTTGCCTTTAAAGGTTTTGACGCTGCGGGAGCTGTTCTTATTTTTGCAGGTCTTGCTTTCCTGCTTTATGCTTTCTCCGAAGGATACAATCTTGGATGGACTTCAGTTCCGATTCTGACATGTCTTGTGCTTGCAGCTGCATGTATTGCAGGTTTTCTCTGGCGCGAGACGCACTGCACTTCTCCGATTCTTGAGCTTGGTCTTTTCAGGAACAGGTCTTTCCTCTTGTTAAATCTCGTGCTTTGTCTGATGTACTTTACTCTTGCAGGCGCGCAGTATCTTCTTCCGTTCTATCTTCAGCTTATTAAACAGCTTTCAACTTTTGAGTCAGGTCTTGTGCTGACAGTTATGTCTCTTGGTATGATGGCGTCAGGTCTTCTCGCCGGACAGATTTATGCGAAGCTGGTTGGTAAAATCAGAGTTATGCTGCTTGTAGGAATTGGGGCTATAGTCTGCGGTTTCTTCCTTCTTTCAAATCTCAGTCCGGTTTCAGGACTTGGAATTGTTGCTCTTGGTCTTGTTCTGATTGGTTTTGGTTTAGGTTTTGTTACAACTCCTGCGTCAACTCTTCTTCAGGGTTCGATTCATCCGGAGAAGAGCGGTATGGTTTCGAGTATTACAAGTCTTGAGCGTTTCGCACCAATGACTATAGGTATCGCTTTTTTCAATACGATGATTATTGTTGGTGTTAAAGCGATTGCAAAACATACTGATATTACAACAGGTCCTATGCAGGATGTTGCGGCAAATATTCTGACGTCTGGTTTTGATCTTTGCTTCTTTATTTCTATGAGTATAGCTTTTCTGGCGTTTGTTATTTGTCTGTTTGTGAAGGAAAGCCGGTTAAAACCGGATGCATAATTTTTTGTTGGTGTTTTGGTGTGTCCCGCCGAGCCGCTTGGCTAATCGCCGCGGTTTTTTCGGCGGGCTCTCCTACAGCAAATAAAACTCACACCAAATCCAAAACATCTCCCCGAAGACAC
>ERZ808034.34-NODE-34-length-17315-cov-3.720153_pt1 | contig 17315 bp, 18 predicted proteins | sample MGYA00380188_ERZ808034 | MGnify/ENA primary metagenome ERZ808034 (study PRJEB31490, sample SAMN06133380) | cow dung metagenome | isolation source: M12 | host: cow | place: China: Chengdu | collected 2015-05 ...
TACTTTTTGAAGAAAAAATTCAATTATTTTTCTAAAACCTTGTAAAATATGGAAAATCAAACAATTATAGAAATTATCGAAGGACTAAAAAATGCGAAATTGGTCTACAACGACGCTGATTTTTGCCGAAAAACGGGCTTACAGCCCTCCTTTGTGTCGGAAATGAAGGCAGGGAAGAAGCCATTCACGGAATTAAGTAGAAAGAAAATAGAAGAGGCTTTCCCCGACTTCTTCGACCCGAAGACGGTCGACATGACCGACCCGATGGCAGACCTCATCGCCTTGGCGAGACTCAACATGGAGCGCGGACACGACGAGATCGACCGCCTCATCGCCATCATGGAGAAGCGGGAAGGTGTCGGGAAAAAAGAAAAGACTGCGTGACGATCTTCCTGACGTCGGGAAGATGACACGAAAAAAGGCGGCATCCTTGCGGGTGTCGCCTTCAAAATAAAAAAGAATACCCTTTGGCCCTGCTATGCAGCTCCTAATTTCCCGCACGGCAGGGTGCAAAGATACGATTTATTTCCCGAAAACCAAGTCCAAAACTTTCCTGTTTGTATCCCACACGCGTGAGAAGTCACGCTCGACATAGATGTCCGTCACCCGCTCCGAGCCTCGCGGCGAGTGGTTCAACGCCTCGCCGACGTCGCCAAGGGTCACGCCCACCTCGTTGCGTGCCAGCGTCGCCCATGTGTGCCTGGCATGGTAGGTGGTGAGCCTCTCAATCCTGCACAGCCTCCCCACCTCCTTCAGACCAATGTTCATGGCGCGGTTAAACTCCGCGTCGGTTCCGTAGCGCGAGGCGAACATGAGGAGCGCGTCGCCCATCCCCTTGCGTCTCTCGATGATCGCGGCGGCCTCCGGCTCCACCCTCACCGACATGACTGCCTTGTCAGCCCTCCTGCTGTCGGTCTTGGCGCGGCGGTATGTCAGCACGCCGTCCTTGAGGTCGCCTTTCTTCCGGTGATACATGTCGACGGTGTTCATGCCGACGAGCGCGAAGGACAGCAAAAACACGTCCTTGGCCATCTTGCCGCGTATGGTCTTGGGCTCGCACGCGGCCACCGCCTTCATCTGCTCCACCGTCAGGGCGCGGTGGCTGGTCTTGGGCTGCGAGGGTATGAGACCCTTTCGGAACGGCTGTCGCGGGATGCGAACCACGCCCACGTCTTCGTCGTTGTAGAGGCTCCTGGCTTCGCCGTGGACGGTCTTGAGGTGCTCGAGGTAGTAAGACACCGCCCGACACCCTTTGCCGTTGCGTGCCTCAATCCATGCCTTCCACGCCGTCAGCATCTCGAAGGTGACCTCGTTGATGTCGAGGCGGTCGCGCCCAGTGAACTTGCGCAAGGCGTTGAGGGTGTACTTGTACCCCAACCGTGTCCGCCGCTCCATGCCCCCCGTCATGCGCTCCGCGAACTCGTAGACGTCGAGGCGGAAGCCCTTTTCAGTGGCCGTCTGCTCCGTCAGCACCTGCCACAGCCTATCCGCGTCCATCCAATCCGCGCCCTCGACGTTGGCCACGGCGGCGCGAAGCCTTGCGAGGTGCCGGTCGATGGCGGCGAGCACGGCGGCGTCCTTGACCTTCCTCCCGTCGCGGGAGAGCTGGTCGCGGGTCACATAGATGGGGGTCTGCTTGCGGACGACCTTGCGGCGGTGGGTCATCCTTAATTTAATAAGGTGGGTGCCGTCCTGGCGACGGAAGGGGCTCACCTCATAGGCGAAGGTGGTCATGTCGTTTGTCTTTTTTGTGCAACTATTGTTCAACTTTTGCACGACAAAAGTAGACAAAATTTGTTTTATTTGTCAAACAAAAACAAAAGAAAAAGGGCTTCCATCATTGGAAACCCTTTGTCGGAGTGGCCCGACTCGAACGGGCGACCGCTTGCACCCCATGCAGAAGGGTAAATGGAAGGTTTATCTCTTTGCCTCAATCGGTTACAATTTGTCACCGCTTCCGATTGTTCAACAATACGCCAACTTTTGCAGAAAAAAGCCCCGACCGACGGCCGAGGCTCAACCCTTTTTGTCAACGAAATGACGGTGCAAAGATAGGAAAAAATCCTACACGTCCGCACCGACGACGAAATCCCCCGTGCCCGCGTTGCCGAACAGATGCCCGCTCACGCGGTCGTACATATAGCCGACTTGGCCGCAACGGACGGGGACGAGGTCACGGACGAGGTTTCCGTTGTCCCATATCCTGCAATAATGGAATCTTCCAATGAGTTTGCTGGTCGTTCCTGTCCTGCCTGCCATGAGGTACAAGTTCCCGTCAGTCGTGAATGCCGTCGTAGTGACTCTGCTGTGCGAGACTCCATTGACGGTAATTCCATTCTTATTTGTTCTTACTAAATATGCCGTGTTGGCTGTATATGATACGGAAACGGTCTTGTTTCCGAATCTTTGATTTGCGGAAGACCCAAGATAGATAGTTATCGCCATTGTTGATGTTACGCTATTACCTGCCGCATACTTGCTCAACGCGGTCGGATAGAATTTTACCTCCATATCGGTTTCAAGGTTTCCGACATATCCGGTGTCGATATGTTGACCGCCGTCGCTTTCGAGGTACTCCACGGCCGCGTCGTATGCCACATCCACCGAGAACGTGTCGCTCTCGCCTTGATACTCCGCCGTGACGGTGGCGGAAGGATAGGCAAGCGTGCCGCTCAGCGTGTACTCGTTGGCGGCAAGAACGCGCGTGGTGCTGTCGCTGTACGTCGCCGTGACGGTGAGGTACTGCTTCAAGGTGTCGAGGCTGTCGGTGCCGACGACCACCGCGCCGCCTTGGCTGAACGATGCGGAGATGCCCGTCAACGTGGGTGTCGGCGGAGGCGGTGTCGGCTGCGTGCCGCTGGCAGGCTGCGAGACGCGCTGCAGGGTCATGGTCAGAACGCCGTCGCTCCATGAGGCGTCGGTCCAAAGGTAGGCACACCCGCGCCACACCCACACCGTCGAAGGCTGCAGCGAGAAGAACTCCGCCAAGGGCAAGGCACACCTCACGCGCATCGACGTGGAGTTTATGGCCATGTCGCCGTAGCCAACGAGGTCGGGCATGGGCACCCGCTGAAGGTAGGTCTCGGCGGGGTCGGCGTATGCCATTGTCCAACGCTTCGCCACGAACTTGGCGGAACCTCCCGACACGTCCACGTCACGGATGACGACTCCGTTGGCTCCCACGTTGCCCTCGCTGAACTTGGTTACGTGCTCCGACACCTCCTCAAGCTGCTCGTTGACGATGTCGTAGAAAGGACGGAGGAAGTCGGTAACATAGTCGTCGCTGTCGAACTTGACCAAAGCCTCCTTTGTCCCGCACCCCCATGCCTCGACACGCCTCGACACGCTGTCGACGCTCAAGACGTTGAGCAAGGGCTTCATCGTGGCCACGCCGTATTGGGGCGGCGCAAGCGTCACGCCCGTGTCGCCGTCGACGGTAAGCTCCAGCCCTGTGGCAAGAGCCACCGACTTCAGGAACTCGAAGACGGTCATGTCGGGGTGGTTGTTTCTCAAATACCATACATTCCCGGCAGGCAGCGAGCCGTCGCTCTCCAGCGTGCAGGCGAAGGTGTAGGGGTGATAGGTGTCTTTCCATCCTACAAAGGCGTCGCCGAGGTTGTCGGCATAGAAGCCCTTGGTGGCGAAGAAGAAGACCTGACCCGCCTTGATGTTGAATGTCTTTCCGTCGAGCGCGTCGCCGATGCCTCCAGCAGACACGCCTCCAAGCACCGCGCACTTGCCGAGCCTCTCCGACCAGCGGACGAGATAGCACCCTGCGGGCATGGGGTCGGGCATCTTCATGGTGATGTCATGCAGGGCCTTGAAGCCCTTTGCCGCCGTGCTGCCGCCTCCGACGTAGGCACCGAAGAGGATGGACGTCGCCCACTCCACGTCGATGTCCACCACGTCGAGGTAGTTTTGCGACTGCGTGACGGTGGCGTTGTCGACCGCCGTGGAGGCGAGCGTCACCACATCCGTCATTCCGCCCTTGAGCGACCCCGACACCATCCAGTAGTTTGCGCCGATGCTGGAAGAGAACGGCACGCCCAACGTGGCGAAGAGGTCGATGAGGTATTGCTTGACATTGACCGACGGCACCAGCTGCCACTGCAGCGACCCCGATCCGAGCACGCCGTTGTCGTAACGCAATATCAACGCGCCCTCCGTCGGGTCTGCAGCGTTGGCGTCTATGACCGTCTGCGAAGGCCCCCACGACACGCCCTTGGCCCAGTCGAAGCCCGTGTCGGAGAGCTTCAAGTCCTGCAAGCGGTCGAGCCATTCCGCGTTGCCGATGGAGAAGACGCACTTGAAGGCGTTGCCCTCGTAGGCGGTGACGGAGAGCGACCCCTTCTTGGCGCCGCCGTCGTAGACCATCTGAGCCCCATGCACGACACGCAGCATGTCGCCTGACTCGGCTGGATCTTCCCCGAAGCCCAGCAACATGCGGTTGCGGTCGGTGGCGGGGACGGAGAACTCCACCGAGCGTCCGAGCGAGATGTCGGCAAAGCGGAAATGCTGGTTCTCGGTCTTGAAGGCGATGCCACCCGTGTCCTCGAGGTCGAGGAAGCCAGTGCCGATGATATTAAACCGTATCATAGTGCCTCAATTTGAGTGTAAATTCAAAGGAGAAGAAACCGTTGCCCTCTGGCGTGGCCTCCATGCCGCCCTCGACGAGTACGGCACTCTCCATCGAGGCCAGCTCGTCGCCGAGGCTCCACGTCCTGTTGACGAGGGCGTGGGCGTCGGAGGCCTGCAGGAGGTCCTGATAGTACCAGCAGCCGTAAGGCGTGAGGCCCGTGAGACGGCAACGCACGCCCTTGAAGGCGTTTTTGCGGATGTCGTAGCCGTTGCCGGCCTCCACCACGCTCACTTCCTTGTCGACGCCGTTGATGTACGACACGACGGGGAAGTAGTGACGGCGCAAGGCTCCCGTGAGCGACGTCCACTGCACGCAGGCGATGTCGGCGCACTGGTCGGGCTTTATCATCTCCCACGTCTTCACGATGTCCTGATTTTTGCCCGTGGTGAGGGTGAGCGCGTCCATCGCGGCGGTGACGTAGATCATGTTGGAGCGGTCGCCTGTCGGCGATATGGCGTTTCCCAATCCGCCACCCGATGAAGCCGTCCATGCGGCGTCGCCGTCGAGGGTGTGGTAGTTGCTCTCCACGACCACGCCGCCGGTGAAGCCTCCCGCGATGTTGGGGTTGAGCATGACGTTTGGCGGCAGGATGACGTCGTGACGATTGGCGAACATGAAGTCGCCGACGTTGACGTCCTTGCCCCTCGGCGCCAGCATGTCGCCGTAGCTGATGCCCTTGTAGGCGTCGAGCTGTAACCCGCCCTGGTCAACCAGTGAGAGGTCAGTCTCGTAGAGATGCAGGTTGACGACGATGGTGTCGCCGACGTGGCTCGCCACGACGTTGCGGAGCGGTATCTCGAGCACGCCGTCGGGGTCGGAGTAATAGGGTATCATGGCGACGGATGAGCCTCCCGTCCACATGTAACTGATGCCGTAGACACTCGTCTTTTGGTCGTCGTTACGCTCGAGGCGGAGCATGGTGCGTGATAGAGAGAAGGCGTCGCCGTGGGCCGTCGTCTTGTAGTCAGCCTGAATGTAGGCCGTAAATTTTCCTTTTAATGAGTTGACCGTAAACATATTATTTCATTTTTTGTGTCTCGTTAAGTGTGGCGACGCGCTGCTCGAAGCGTGTGAACTCGGAATATTCGAGCACGGGGGCGGGCATGGACTGGATGGCGGCTGCCAGCGACGCGGCGAGGCTCGTCGTGGAGCCTCCGTTGGCGATGTCGAAGAGCTGCTTCTGCTGGTTGGCGTTGAGCACCATCTCGCCCCGCCGTGCGTTGATGACGGTGTTGTCGTGTCCCATTGTCGCTCCGCTGAAGCCTCCGATGACGCCTCCCGTCTCGTGGCTCTCCGCCGCGAGGGCCTTGGCTTGCGCTATAGCTGCCACGATGGCGGCGAGGGTGGTGGCGATGGCAGCGAGGTTGGCGGGGAAAGGACCTGCCGACACCGCCTCGGAGACGCCCTTGGCGATGGCCGTTCCGCTGTTGGCCGCGATCTGCAAGGCCGCCCAGCGTTTCGCGTTGCGTGCCGCCTTGGCACGCTCCTCCTCGCTCTTCGTCTCGTCCTTGCTCATCTGCTCGTAGATGGAAGACAAAGACCCGAATGCGGACTGCAGGGATGAAGACACGCTCTCGATGTCCTTGGCGTTCTCCTTGTAGGTCTGAGCGAAGTCATATATCTTGTTGGAGCCTCGCTCGATGTCGTCGAGGCCTTCGTCGCTGACATCCTTATACTTTTCGTATGCCTTCGTGTCCAGTTTCTCGATGGCCTTCAAGGCTTCCTCCGCCTTCTTCAGGTCGCGTTCGATGTTGTCGGCGAGGTCACGCGAGGAAAGTTCCTTGATGAGCTCAGCCACCTCGCGCTTCGCCTCCTTGGCCGTGTTGGCCATCTTGGCCATGCTCGTCGATAGGGTGTCGGTGGCCGTGGCCGCCTCGGTTGTTGCGTTGGCCGTCTGCTTCATCGTGTCGGAGTAGGCGATGAGGCCCGAGCCCCAGTCCTTCCCGAAGAGGTTGCCGAGCTTCTGCAGCTGCCGTCCGAGCCAGCCGAGGGCGTCGATGGTCTTTTGGATGGCCCAGTCGAGGACGTTGGAGAAGATGTCGGCGAGCTTGGATATTGCTTTGCTGAACCAGTCGAAGACGGGCTGTAAGGCACCCATAGCCTTGCCGAGCGATGCAGTGACCTGCTCCGTCCCCTTCATGCGGTCGCGGAGCTTGACGAGGACGGTGACAAGCACCTCCACTATCATTATCCACGGGTTCCCGCTCAAGCCCTTCATGATGCGGTCGAGACCCTTGGAGGATAGCCCGACAGCCTCGGTTGCGTCCTTCATGCCCTGGAGTGCCGACTTGTAGTTGCCCACGTTGCGCTGCCAGCGACCCGTGTTCTCCTCGAGGCCTTGGATTTCCGCAGAGAGGGCCTTGATACGCTGTTGTAAAGCAGTGCCCTGCTGACTCATGCGGTCGAAGCCAGTCATGTTGTCATATTGGGCATTGAGGCGTTGGAGCTCGGCACGCATCTGGACGAGGCTGCCTTCGTTGGCCTTCTGTGCCTTCGTCTCGGCGACCATCTGCTTCTCGAGTGTGCCCATCTCTCCGCGCAGCACCTTCTGCGAGGCGCTGAGCTCGAGATATTCCTTCGATGCCTTGCCGCTTGTCTCGGCTATCTCTTTCAGTTTCGCCTGGTTCGCCTCGTACATCTCCGTCAGCCTCTGCAGCTGCTTGATGAGGTCGTCAAACTTCAGGTCGAGCAATACTTCGGTGTCGTTTTCCATTATGCGAAGCTCTTTAATACGTTATCGTTTATTTTTTTTGTCACAATTACCGTGACTGCGTCTGATATTTTTGCCACGGCATCCGTGACCGCCTGCGAGTAGACGTTGACGGGTGAGCGGTGCCTCAGCGTGCCCTCAGCCGCGATGCGGCGGCCAAGCATGGTCGCACGACCCCATCCGAAGTCGGCGATGCCCTTGGCCTTTGCCCACTCGATGAGGATGGCCTTGAACGTGTTGCTCACGTCAAGAACGCCCGCCTTGGTCATGCGGAAGCCGCCGGGCACGTTGCCGCCAGGACGACCCACCTCCAGCGTCTCGAGCGGGGCGGTGGGGAAGCTCTCCCCGCCCATGACGAGACGTATGCCGCCCTCGTACCTCTCGACACGGAACGACTTGGACGTGTTGCCCGTGGCGTTGATGCCCTTCGAGTCTATCTCGGCACGGATAGCGTCCCTTGCCTCGTTGAGGATGGCCTCAACGCGTTCAAGCACTGAATTGTATATCTCGGCGTCGTAGATCATCGCACGGTCAGCGTTATGAGTTCGGGAGCGGCGTCAAGCAAGGCGAAGAGGCGCTCGTAGGCGGCCACGCTTTCGAGGACCTTCCCCTTCGCCTTGTTGTAGCCGACGAGGATGCAGCCGTCGGTGTCCGACGCCGTGTTTCCTGGGTGGATGAGCACTCCGTCGAAGCCACGCACGCCCTGCAGCCTCGGCACCCTCCCGCCGTGAGCCTTGGCCCACTTGCGGAGGCGGAAGCGCGGCGACACCGTCTGCATGTCGATGAAGTACATGCCGCGAGGGATTGCCGTCTTACCGAAGACCTTGAGAGCCTTTATCTCAGCAGAAGTCATGGCGGATGATAGACCTCGGTCGGTGTCCTCGAGCGTGTCGCAGAGATAGACGCCGTCGACGTAAAGCCTGCCGATGGTGTAGTCCCTGCCCTTGTAGATGCGTGTCAGTTCAAGTCTCATTCGTAGTCGGGCTCGTTTTCGTCAGTGATTCTCATTTCTTCCCCTTTCCTGTCTTCGAGGTCGCCGACGGTGACCTCCGTCTTGCCGTGCCTCACCCTCGCGTCCACACCCTTGCGGATGGCCACGATGACCACCTCGAGCGTGGCGAAGCCGAAGAGTTCGCCCACGGCCGTAAGGATGCTTCCGTCGACCTTGGCCAGCGGAGGAGTGAGAAACCCCGCCACGATGAGCGCGATGCTCAACGAGAGACACACCCAAAAGGCGGGGTTCCTTAGCGTTGCCGATTTCACGACCTCAGCCATTGCGTCACCTCCTTAAGGTTTGGCTTGGATGTACTGGGCACGCGCCGACCAGTACTGCTTCTCCTTGTAGTCGTCGACAGCTTTCGACGGCACATAGATCAAGCAAGAGTCCTTGAGGCCCGAGATTGTCGTGCTTGCGATAGTTGGAGGAGTCTCATCGTCGATGACGAACTCCGCGCACGCATTGTTGTTCTTAAACACGTTGGTCGAGTTGTTCAGCGTGGCGAAATGGTACGAGGGCACGGCCACGCAGCCGTTGAACATGTCGCCGAAGCACGCGGTGGCTGGAGTGGTGATATGAACAAACGGGACATTCGTGAGGCCGACGCAGTCATGGAACATCGCATTGTAGCAACGAGTAACTGCGACCTCTGCCTTTAGCTCTGGAGCGGACACGATACCCGTGCAACCCTTGAACATCTGCAAGTAGCAGCTGTTAGCAAGCACTGTTGCGGGCAGTTCGGGAGCGGTCGTCAATCCCGTGCAGTTCAGGAACATTGCCTGATAGCAGCGAGGGGCGAGCGTGGTCGAAGGGAGTTCAGGCGGCACCAACAGTCCCGAGCATCCCGAGAACATCTCTTGGTAGCATCCGTCGCCGAGTGTTGTCGAAGGCATGTTCGGAGCGGTTGTGATAAACGTCGCAAACTCGAACATTTTGCGGAATGCTTCGCTCGGAAGCACGACGTTCCCGCCGAAGTTGTTGAGCAGCGAAGTGATGTCACCGCTCAACTCGGCTGGTCCTTCCGAGTAGAAGTTGAGGAAGCCTCCGTTGGTCCCGTCGTCGAAATAGAACGCCGTCTTGTTGTTGCCACGGAAGAGGACGTCACCCGTCAGCTTGTTCTCGTTGCCGCTCAAGGCGATGGTGTACGGGTTCCAGTCACGCCCACCGTTAGACGAGTATTCGAGGCTCCAATCTTCAGGCACTGACGGGGTACCTTTCACCGTCTCGATGCAGAAGGCGAAATTGCTCGAGCTTACGACACGCAGGTAACGAGGCGTGATGGGCGTGCCGTCCAACATCGTCCAACCGTAGCCGTCCCATGTGACGTATTGGCGGAGCGTTGTCGAAAATGCCATTTTTCCTGCATCATCAAATCCGTTCAGCGTTGGCAACTCGTTGTTGGCGAAGGAGCCGATAGAGACGAGGTTGCCGCCTTGCGGCACTGGCTCGCCGTGGATTCCGACGACGAAGGCGGCTCCGACGTGCGGGTTGTGGCCCTCGGTCCAGTCCTGCACTCCGAAGCGTTTGAACGTGCCGACGATGGTGATGGGGCTGTCGGGCATGGTGAAGGTCTTGGCGGCGAGGTTGATCTGCGTGACGTTGCCCGCGCCGTCGATGATGTGGGCCTCCTGAAGGCCCCAGCCTGCCGACGGCTGCCAGTCGAGGACGATGGTGGTCCCCGCCTCGGCATATTGCCCGTCTCGGCCTCCGTGGATGCACGACAGTGTGCCGTGCTCCACCGTTTGGATCTTGATCAAGTGTTTCATTTCGATATGGTGTTTTAATGGTTAGTTGTTTCGATACAAAGTCCATTGAGCTCCTCGAGGTCGGCGAAGACCCCGAAGCCCGTGAGGATGTCGTCGGTGTCGTCGTAGACACGCGACGTGCGGTTGAGCGACGAGAGCGTGAGCCACTCGTCACCAGGCAAGGCTCCAAGCCACGCGAACGCACGCGACTTGCAGCGGTCGATGATTTCCTCGTTGGCGACCGCGTCGAAGTCGAACTGCGAAGGCTCGACGAAGAAGACGGCGGCGGACACCCTTTCCTTGACCTGCCCAGCCTCGTTGACGGCGTTGCCCGTCGTCAGCAGCTGGAACATGGCGCACGGGAACTCCATCCGCGACACCAGCACGTTGAGCGTCGGCTCGTCGTGATAGTAGACGGGGAAGTCCTCGCCGATGGCCGCCTTTATGCTGTTGATTATCTTGTCGACGATTGTCATTTCTTGCCTCCTTTCATCATCGCCGACACGTTGCGGTCGACGACGGCGTGGTTGTAGTCGTCCTTCTTCGCCATGACGAACTCCGACACCTTGAGCGTGTCGGCAGCCTCGAAGCTCGGAAGTCCAAAATACAAGCGGCAGAAGAGGTAGACACTCTCCGTGAACTCGCACGGCAGCGTGCCCGCGTTGAGGCGTATGCTCTCCGCCGTGGGCGGAACGGTAAGCCTGAGAAGCGTGGCGGACAGCTCGTCAACCCACTCACGGAAGGCCTCGACACGGCAGGTGTCGAAGACGGTGCGGCCACCGCTCTGCAGCAGCGGTCGGACGTCGCCTCCGATGACGGTGGTGAAGTCGCCGACGGTCATGCCGTAGAAGCCAGCGTCGCCGTACTTGTCACGCACGGCGGCGGCACGCACGCGCCCCATGTCCTCGTCGGTGAGGATGGAGAGCAGAGGGGCCAGCTCCTCGTTCAGTGTATGTCGGTCAATCTTCATCGGTCAGCAGGTATTTCGGGAAGCCGTTGTCCTCTATCCATTTCAGCGTCGCGGGGTCGTCGAGGTCCTTGTCGGTGATGGTGCGTCCCTTGTGGATGACGCCATGCACGCCGAGGTTGCCCTTCAGGCGGAGGCCCTTCTTCTTAGGGCGCATCGCGTAGGCGACCTCGATGGCCATGTCGCGCCAGCAGTTGACGCAGCGCGTGTTCTTCGGGGGCATGACGCCCACCTTCGCGCCCTCGGCGATGATGAAGTCGATCTCGGACTGCGAGAACCTTCCCTTCTTGTTCGTCAATCTGATTATCTCTTCCATTTCCTTAGCAGATATGTCGCAAGCAGCAGCACCATACCCGTGGAGGCCAACCAGACCACGATGACGAAGCCCGTTAAGCCCGCACGGCTCGTTTGCGTGGCCGCTGCGGCGTTTTTCGTTTCCTTGTGGTGTAGTTCTTCGGTCGAGGCAGTGAAGACGGCTGTGTCGTGACGAGTGGCGTTCCTCGTCGCCTTCTCGGTGTGTCGTGACGTGTGGCGTTCCTCGTCGCCTTCTCGGTGTGTCGGATGACGTCACGCGATACGGGGACGAGCCTGCCGAGGCTGTCGGCACGCATGGTCACCGTTTCCCACGTCTCAACGCGGTCGAGCGTCGAGGCACCGACGCTGCGAAGCGAGGCCACGCTGTCGGCATGGCGCATCGCCACGGTGTCCGCCTTGGCGCGGCATCCGCAGAGGAGAAGGAGCGATATTGCGATTATTGTCTTCATCTTACCGAAAATGGGAGGCTTGTGACCTCCCCTCCAACCAAATATTACACATGAAAAAACAAACAAACGATGAAAGATGTCGTGTTAGTAGCCCTTGGCCAACAGCGCGTTGAAGGCTGCCAGCGTGGTCTCGTAGTCGGTTGCGAAGAGCACGTTCTCGAAGTTTACCTCGTTGCAGCTCATCGTCACCATCGTGCAGCCGCCGTTCTCGTACTCGTTTCGGACGATGCCGTCGGCGTTGGCCACGAGGCCCTGCTCGGCACCGATGACCTCAAACGAGCCGTCGCCGTTGCGGTCCTTCTTCTCCAGCACGGCCAAGTAGCCGAGCGGGGATTGGTAGGTAGGCTCGACGATCTCCTTCGAGGCCTCACCGCCGCGCTTCGGGATGGTCAGCACCACCGTCTTGCGGTGCTTCATCATGCCGTCGTCGGTGTTCGACTGGGTGTTGGAGCCAGTCAGCGGGGTGGGCGAGAAGGCGTTGTCGATGACGCAGAGGCTCTTGCCTGAGCCCAGCGTGATGCCCGTGATGATGCGCGGGTTGCTCCCGTCACGGGTGATGGTGGGGGCGTCTGCCAGGTCGATGAGCACGCCACGGCCAGTGTATCCACCTGCCAGCGGGGCGCTGCAGTCCTTTGCGATGTTGTCGGCCAGCGTGGCCGCGCAGCTTGTATATGCCATTTTGTTACCCTTTCTTAAAGTGAGACAAATTGAGTGCGATAGTATATGCCAGCGATGTCGTCCACCAGCTTGGACGGAAGGCCCGAAACGGTCTGCACCTTGCGAAGAAGGCGGTCGGCGTTCTCCACGTCGCCTTGGCTTGGCCATCCGTCGGTGGATAGGTTCGGCGACTGCTTGTTCTTCCCGCCCGAGCGGGTGACGACTGCGTGGCGTTGGAGCAAGAGGATGGCGGCCAGCTGCATGACGGCGGCCTTCACGTCCGCGTCGGTCGGAGAGAAGTCGGGCGCAACCTTGGCGATGTACGCCTCCTTCACGTCATTCTCAGCGCGGTCGATTTCGGGCTGGAGCGTCTGCGCGCTCACCCTGAAGCCTTGTGCGATGTATTCATGCGGTGTCATCCTCTTGTCCCTTCATCTTAGGAGGCGTAGTCGGGGAAGGCCACTGACTTGAGGTCGTGGACGGCGCCGCCGACGTTTCTCTCCTTTTGGTAGTTCATGATGTTGTCCTGCCACATGGGGTAGACGACCTCCAACGAGTTCTTCTCCTTGATCCAGTAGCCGTCGGGGAGGAAGACGATGGGGGTGGTGGCCAGGCTGGTGACGTAGATTTCGTCCACACCCAGCATGCCCTTCAGGTCGTCGATGCGGTGATAGGTGGTGTCGCCGCCCGAGGCATAGACGAAGGCGCTGATTTGCGTCAGCGTGGCCTGGTCGATGAGCAACCACTTGGCCTTGCCGTAGGGGTTGGCGACGGCGTCGGCGAGGGCGCGGATGTCGGTGATCTCAAGACCCGAGGCGGCGGTGGCGGTGGTCGTCACGGCGGTGCGGAAGGCGTCGGTGGAACCCTGTCCCATCAAAGGCTCGATGGTGGTGATGTCGGTGGCACCTTGGCCGGTCAACGGCAGTGCACCCGTCATGACGGCGATGATGGTGTTGACGATTTGGTTGTCAAGCTCGTCGTTGAGCCATTGCAGGAAGGTGGTCTCGCCGTTCACCTCGCGCATGTCGTCGAGGTCCTCGAGGGCTACCTGCTGACGCTTGTAGATGTACTGCGTGGCGATGCTCTTCTTCAGGGCGGTGATGGCCTGCACGATCTTGGAGACCTCGGAGGTCTTGGCCCATCCGTGAGCCTGCACGCCGCTGTCGATGACGTCTTGGGCGGAGTAGAAGAACTTGGAGAACGGGGTCTTGCGCAAGGCGTTGAAGAGGCGGTTGTTCTCGCCCCAGTTGGTGCTGATGGCGTAGTCGACGGTCTCCTCGAACTCGAGGCCGCTGATGCCGTTCTTGACGAGCACGGCGTTGACGGCGTTGTGGATGTCCTCACGTCCGCGAGCCTTCAGGATGGCGGCGGAGATTTGGTTCTTGATGGCGGGCGTCAGCTTCTCGCTCTTGGGCATGGAGTTCTGCAGCCCCACCATCTTCTTGGCGATGGCGTTTGCCACCGAGGCGGGCACTTCGTTCTCCTCGTCGCGGTTGTAGGCGTCGATGAGTTCTCGGACACGGCTGGCAAGCTCCTCCTCGTCGATTTCGACCTCGGCGGCGGCCAGCTCGTCGAGCATGTCGAGGAGCGAGCGGCGAAGCTCGGCGGCATCCTCGGTCAGCTCGTTCTTGATCTGCTTCTTGGCGCGGTCGATCTTGGCCGACAGCTCCGTGAAGTTCTTAACGGTTACGAGACTTTTTTTCATAATCTTGAAGTTTTTAGTGATGTTTCAAAATGGATTTTCTATTGTTTTTCTTGACTTTGTTGCGGTATTCCAGGCGGTTCTGCACCGTCTCGCCCACGCTATCGAAGGCGACGGCGTTGGCGGGCGAGGTGACCAGCGACACCGACACGATGTCCATTTTCTTGACGAGCATGTAGTCGAAGTCGCCGTCGGCGGTGTACTTATACTCGTACTCCGTCGCCCAGCCGCTCTTGCTGAAGCCTTGCAGGATGCCCTCCTGCAGCAGGTTCTTCACCTGCTCGTATCGGGCCACCGTGCGTGGGATGTAGGCCACGAAGTAGAAGCCGACGGTGTTGGTCTCGAGGTAGACGACGCGCCCCACCTGGTCGTCGATGCCGTAGCCGTGCTGCAGGTCCACGACCATGTTGAGGTTGTTGTCGATGAAGTACGACTGGATGAAGTCGTCGAGGCAGCCGGGCTCGTAACGCTCGCCGTTCTCGTTGGTCTTGGAGAACTTGGTCTCGTAGCCCTTGATGACGAGGCCGTTGAGGCGCTGCGTGTCGGTGTCCCTCTTCGTGATGGTCGACAGCTCGACGTCCTGGACCTCTTCCCAGTTGCCGATTAGCGTGGTGTCGTGTATCTTGATTTTCTTCATGGCTTTACCCTATTTCTGATATTTGTCCCGTCACGGCGTCGGCGGGCTTGTTGTAGATGGTATATGTGACCGCAAGGCCGAGGTATTCCGCCAAGGCGATGAAGGTCTTGTTGAGCATTCGCTCGTAGGTCTTGTATTTGAGGCGGTCGCCTTCGTGGACCTCGCCGCCGTTGCTGAGGCTCTTGCCTGCCGTGGCGTCGATGACGGATATTTGCGAGGCTGGCACTCGTATCTTGTCGGCGATGAGCTCCACGGCCATGCGGACGCGCTCGGTGAGTCGGTTGTCGATGTTGGTGAGGCTGACGGTCTGGAACTTCATGCCCTTCGGGAGGAGCATGATCTGCTTCTGCCTGCTGAGCAGTCCGTATTGCTCGGAGATTTCCTTCTCCATGTCCTTCTTGTCGTCGGGGTCGAGCTTGACGGCTGTGGGGGCTCCCGTCGGTGTCTCAGGAGAGGCCACGACGAAGGCACCCATCCTCCTCACGCTGGTGTTGGATGCGTTGAGCGTGTTGTCGAGGAACTCGATGGCGGGGTGGCAGAGGTCCCAGTCGCTCTTGTTGACCATGCGGTAGGTCTGGGACTTCATGACGTAGACGCGCCACGCCTCGTCCTTGGCGTTGATGAACGTGTCGCCGCCCACCTGCCTCTCGTTCCACTCGTCGCGGTCGAGGAGGCGCATGTCGGTGACGAAGCGTGTCACGGGCTTGCCTTCGATGTCGCGGTCCTCGCTCAGCCTGTAGCCGATGACGGCGAAGCCGTGGCGGTAGACGCGCCACATCGCCGTCTCTCCCTCAGCCTTGAAGAAGCGGACGAACTCGGCGAAGGTCATGCGGTCGCCGCTGGTGAGACCGAACTCGACGTCGTTGTTGAGGTCGGTAAGCATCTCGACGACGTTGTGGAAAACCAGCTCACCGAAAGGCAGGCACGAAAGGCCCTCCCACCCCGAGAAGAAGTACGAGGGGCGGAGGTACGATGATTTCGCGCGGCGGCGCATACGGAAAGACGAGAAAAGCGGCATTGCCAAAAATCTTTATATTGTCGGGGGCAAAGATACGACGGTATTTTCCCAATACGCAAGCGGGCGGTGAAATCCCATGCAAATCCCACACAAAAAGAAAGCCCCGCAGGATGGTTCCCACGGGGCGGCTCACAAGCCTAAAAAACTTATTTATTAACTTTTAATTTTATCTTTCTATGCCGTCCAACGCTGCATGTTGTAGGCGGAGTTGATGGCATCGATGTTGTCGTCGTGCTCGCACTTCTCGGCGAAGGTGTAGACCTGCTCGAGGAAGGCGCGGTTCTCGGGTGTGTCGAGTACGGTGAGGCGCGTCGTGATGTTCTGGTAGTTGTCGACGATGCGCTGGTACTTGTTGCCTCGGCTGTACCATCCCTCGACAGGCAGGCCGCTGTTGTCGGCGAACTCGTAGAAGTCGATGCCGACGAGGCCGTTGGTCTCGATGTAGACGCGCTTGATGTCCCACGCCTTGCACCAGTCCATGAGGCGGCGGGTGACGGCCTCACGCGTGCCGCTGTTGACGGAGAATGTGTCCACGATCCACACGTCGCCGTTGTCGTCGATTGCGGAGATGCAGGCGGCGAAGTAGTCAGCCCCACGCAGGGCGGACGGGTCGCAGAAGACGTTGAAGTTGCGGAGGTGAGGCAGCTCCGTGGCGGTGCGGATGTTGGCGCGGGTGAAGATTGCGCCGTCAATCTCCGCGTATTCGCCGAGGTAGTAGACTGAGTAGTTGCGGCGGTCTACCGAGGTGGCCTCGGGTCGTTCCGCCAGTTTCTTGAGGTCTGCGAAGTATTCCAGCTGCGACGGAGTGAGGAATGGGTTGTCCTTCCATGTCGTCCTGCATATCTCGGAAGGCTCGAAGATTTCGTCCACCCAAAATCGGATGTTAGGGTTGTAGTCGAGGAAGGTGAACTCGCGGACGTTGGCGCGGAGGTCGGTGTACTGCTGGAGCGAGAAGTTGTTGGCCTCGTTGATGAAGAGGTCGTCGCAGGCGATGCCCTTGGCCGTCTCGCTGTCGGCGTAGGAGTTGAAGAACATGACCGAGCCGTTGGCGAAGCGCACCTCACGAGGTGAGCGGAGGACGATGCAGTTGGAGTAGACGGAGGGGTTGGCCTTGATGATGTTGTTGCAGTCGGCATACGCACCCAGTCTTCCCTGCTCCGCCGTCATGGATGCGATGTTCACGATATTGGAAGGGTAGGCCCTGCACTTGGCGAGGAGGAAGTTGAGCACGGCGTATGTCTTGCCGCTACGTCTTCCGCCGCACAGCACGAAGGTGGGCTTCCGTTGGCTTATACGCTTGGCGATGTAGTCATTTATTACGGTCATAGCCGAAAATCTCCTTGAGCTCTTGCGCGACCTGCACGGCGGTGTCGTCGGTCTCCACTTGTATCTTCGTAACATCCTCTCCGATAATGCGTTGAAGTTTGATTACGTCGTCAAGGGTTGCCACTATCGTTGAATTCTTGAACGCGTTCTCGA
>ERZ808034.35-NODE-35-length-17254-cov-3.061536_pt1 | contig 17254 bp, 15 predicted proteins | sample MGYA00380188_ERZ808034 | MGnify/ENA primary metagenome ERZ808034 (study PRJEB31490, sample SAMN06133380) | cow dung metagenome | isolation source: M12 | host: cow | place: China: Chengdu | collected 2015-05 ...
AGGAACTGAAAAACAGAAAATCTACACAAACCTGCAAGATGTTGTAATTGACAGATTCACCTGCGGTGAAGCACCTGTATCATACAACTTTGAAAACTACAAAAAGAAAGTCAACAGATACATCGAAGAACACAAAGACGATTTCACCATCTGGAAACTAAGAAACAACCAGAAACTCGATGCCGAAGACTATCAGAATTTAGAGGAAATCTTCACCAAAGAACTTGGAACCCTGGAAGACTACAAAAAAGAGTATGGAGAAACCCCATTTGGATTACTTATTCGAAGAATCGCCAAAATGGATAGAGGGGCAGCTCTTGAAACATTCTCTGAATTTATCAATAAATACAACCTGAACCAGTCCCAGATTGTTTTTGTTGAGAAAGTCATAGACTATGTAGTCGAAAACGGATATCTTGAGCCGGGAGATTTAATGAAACCTCCATTCGATAAACCTCAGAGTGTCATGAAGCTGTTCTTCGGTCAGGAACAGAGAGAAATTTATCAGCTGATTGTTTCTATCAAAAACAATGCTTTAGTCTGAAGTCCAAAGCAAATCCAGAAAATCATGGAGAGTTAATCACTCTCCACTCAAGCCTCCGCAGGTTTCCAAAATTCACTAAAAGCCCATCAGACATCCCTGTCGATTTCAGATAACTCTCAACCTGCCTCTCGTGAATCTTCGCGAGGCTTGAAACCGCTTTTAACTCAATCAGCAGTGAATCATTTATCACCAAATCAGCAACAAAATTAGCATCGAGCAGAACGCCCTTGTAGTGCACAGGAATCCTAACCTGACGCTTCACTGAAAAACCTGCTTCCTCTAATTCCATCTGAAATGCCTTCTCATACACCGATTCAAGGTAACCCGGCTTTAGGCTGTTGTAAACCTTAAGAGCGCATCCAACAATTCTGTACATATCCGAGTTTACATCTAACTTATTCATAGATTACTCCAAAGCCAGACCGAACAACCGGCGGGCTTACACACAGGGCGTGTAAACCGCGAGACGATATCCGTGCCGGAATCGGAGCGAAGCGACGAGAACGGCATGGTTATCCTCTCGCGGGTGAACGCCTGTGCCCCGCCCCTTTTCTGTATATTAAGGAGGGCGTGGGCGAAAAGGCGAGTGCGCCGCAGTCCGCAGGTGAAACTTCGGCGATTAGCCGAAGTGAACCGAGGACAAAGGAGCAGTCGTATTTTCGTAGCCCGACGGAAACACCACTAAAAGAGCATCAACCGTTTTATCTATCTTAAAAAAGAATCATCACAAAAAATCTGATTGCCCGCCGGAATAGAGCGGCGCGATTAGCTGCCGCTCCGGCGGGTCTCTCCTAAACTCCCACCGAAAAAGCCGCCGCGGTCGCAAGCCAGAGGCTTGCTCACGGCTTAGTCGCTTCGCTCCCTCGCCATTAGCCAAGCGGCTCGGCGGGAACTCCTAAACCAACACCCAAACAGAAAAATAAAAAAGTCCGGATGTTCCGGATTTAGTCAAGAAGAGTAATCTTTCTCTTCAGGCACTTCTCGCATGGAATATCCACCGGATACTCACCGCAGGAACATGCAATACAGAGGTCTTCGCCCGGAATACCAACAGACTCGACAAGCTCCTCTGCAGAGATATACTCAAGAGATGTTGCGTGAATAGTCTCGCGAATCTCCTCAACAGAACGGTTGGTAGCGATTAACTCCGCACGGGTCGGGAGGTCAACACCAAAGTAACATGGTGCAATAATCGGAGTAGAACCGATTCTCATATGAATCTCCTTTGCTCCAAACTCCTTAACCATATCAACGATATGAAGCGAAGTAGTACCTCTTACAATACTGTCATCAACTAAAACAACAGACTTATCCTTGATGTGGCTTCTGACCGGATTTAACTTCATGCGGACAGCGTTCTCACGCTTGGACTGTCCCGGCATAATAAAAGTACGTCCGACATATCTGTTCTTCAAAAGACCCTCAATGTACGGGATACCGGACTCTGCAGAATATCCTGTTGCAAAAGCTGTACCCGAATCCGGAACCGGAGCAACTAAGTCTGCCTCTGCCGGAGTCTTTCCAAGACGTGCTCCAATCTTTCTTCTGGCATCATAAACCAAGACACCATCGATTACAGAGTCAGGGCGTGCAGTATAAACGTACTCAAAGATACAGTGTGCCTTGTGTTCTGCCTTTGCGAACTGGACTGACTCGAACTCATCCTTCGTAAAGATGATAAGCTCTCCTGCCTCAACATCGCGGATGAGATCAGCTCCGTTGATATCGAGAGCAACACTTTCTGAAACAACCAGATATCCGCGTTCAGTCTTTCCGAAACAAAGCGGCTTAATGCCAAGCGGGTCGCGGAAGGCATAGAGTTTACCGTCTAAAGTGGCGACACCTGTGTATGCTCCCTCAAGCTTGTGAAGAGTGCGGACAAATGCGTCACGCGGAGTTGCTCCTCCGATTAATTCCTGCGCAATAATTGATGCGATGATTTCAGCGTTCGACGTAGTTGAAAAGATGTGCCCTTTCCCCTCATACTCAGACCGAAGGCTCTCGCTGTTGATAAGCGATGCAGAAACCGAGACTGATAAATTATGTCCTTTGAATGAAAAGTTCAGCGGCTGAATATTCTCGTTCTTACCGCGGGATGCTTTTTCAGTATAGAGAACCTGAGCTACTCCGCAGAAACCCGGGAGAGTACGTAATTTATCATCGGAAAAAACTTCGGAAAGCTGACCGGGTGCCTTGTAAATCCAGGCTTTTTCCCCGTCAAAAGTAGATATGCCTGCTGCCTCCTGGCCTCTGTGCTGGAGGGCGTGCAGTGCATAGTAAAGGGGGTATGAGACATCCTGCGTTTCAATGATGCCTGCGATACCGCTCATGATGTGACCTTTTTAGTTGTCTCTTGCTTTTGTCGTCCAGTTGTACTTGCGCAGCTTGGAGCTCTTTCCAAATCCACAGGAAGAGCAGACTCCGTGGCGTGCGTGGTAAGACATCTTACCGCAGCGGCGGCAGATAATGTGGGTGTGCTTGTTGCGCAGACCCATTGATGGTGTGCCTTTTGTCATTGGTTAATTCACCTCTTATATTTACTCAACAGTCGGAGAGATGTAGATAACATTGTCGCCGCGCACAATTAAAGTGCCGAGCTTGACAGTTCCATTCTCTCCTTCTTCCTCAGCTTTGTCAAGAACCAGGTTCATGTGGACATCGTAGCCCTGAAGGACGCCGCGAATCTCTCGTCCGCCTTTCAGCGAAATGATGACGGGCTGGCGGTTCAAGACCTGATCTAAAATTTCCAGTGGTCGCTTTGTCATAAGGATTACCTTGGATTTACTCTTGTCATAAGGAATCCCGACAACCGTCATTCGCGGACGTCAGGATGCCGCATGAGACTTGGCTCATGGAAGAGTGCTTAATGTATTCGACTTACAGAGAAATAAAGATACCGCCATCTCCCTAGTAACCCGTCTTCATCTCTGTCTGACAATCGCCTTATTTACCCATCTAAAACAAATAGTATAGACTAATGACCGCTTCAAAAATATTACTCTTAATCATCGACGGGGTAGGAGACAGACCCTGTGCATGCTTAGGCGGAAAAACACCGCTTCAGGCAGCCGAAATCCCGAACCTTGACCGCATCGCAAAGGAAGGTATCTGCGGAATAATGGATCCGGTAGCTCCGGGAATCCGTGCAGGCTCTGACACCGCACACTTAAGTCTCTTAGGATACGAACCGCAGAAATACTACACCGGAAGAGGACCTCTTGAGGCTGCAGGTGTTGGAATCAACATGAAGCCTGGAATGATCGGTTTTCGCGCAAACTATTCTACAGTTGATGACGAAGGTCTTGTCATCGACAGAAGAGCCGGAAGAATCGAGGACACCACTGAAATCTCCCGCGCTGTAGCTGAAGGCGTTGACTTATCCAAGTACGGTGTTACAATCGAGTTCGAACCAGGAACCGGACACCGTGCAGCCCTCGCATTAAAGGGCGAAGGACTTTCTGCCGCAGTTTCCACCAACGATCCAAAGAAGACCGGAGTTGCCCCGCTTGTTATCGTCCCGGAGGATGACTCCGAGGAAGCAAAGAGAACCGCTGAGATTTGTAACGAATTCTCCCGTCAGGCATACGAAATTCTCAAAGACCACCCGGTAAACCTTGCAAGAAAAGCAGAAGGAAAGAACCCTGCAAACGTTGTCTTAATCCGCGGAGCAGGAGAGATGGGTGTCTATGAAACCTTCGAAGAAAAACACGAACTCTCAGGAAGTGTTGTTGCATCGGCTGCATTAATCGCCGGAATCGGAAGCTCTGTAGGTCTTGAGAGAATCCCGGTCCTTCCAAGCACTCCGCTTGAAGAACAGGTCAGCATTGTCTTAGAACAGTTCGAAAAGAAGGACTTTGTCCTCTTCAACATCAAAAACGCTGACGAGTTCGGACATGACGGAAAGGCAGAGGAAAAGAAAGCATTCCTCGAAAAGATTGACAAAGCAATTATGCCGTTCCTTGAAAGATACGACATCATGATTGCTGTCTGCGGAGACCACTCAACCCCGTGCTCTGTAAAAGATCACAGCGCAGACCCTGTCCCGTTAATGATTCGCGGTGACGGATGCCGTGTGGACAATGTCACAGCATACGATGAAATCTCCTGTGCGGCAGGTGCTATGTGCAGAATTTCAGGCGCATCACTGATGCCGGTTTTACTCGATTTAATCGACAAAACCCATAAGTACGGGGCATAACGATATACTAAGTAGGAAAGGATGTCAAATCACAGAATAATTGTGGCGGAGTCTATCCCTGATATGCCGGAAGAAACAGAGGACAAGTTCCTCAATCTCCCGGATATCGAAGAGGAAGAAATCATAGAAACCGAAGTGCAGACCCTGCCAGTGGAAAAACCCGAGCCGCTGTTTTCAGAAATTCCGGAACCCGAAGTCTTAAAACAGCAGCTTGCATCTATTGATGAAGAGACTGCCGCTTTTGTTGTCTCATCCACAGAACTGTTCAAAACCTGCGTTCTTCCAAACAAGACCGAACTGCAGGAGAGAAACCTGAAAACCAAGAGCGACATCTTAGTCGGAGACCACTGTAATATTGGATACGGCCTCTACGGAAATGATGTTGCTATATGTGAGTTTTCAACAATGTACGGAGACGTTGTCGCAGAAGGAGACCTTCGAATCGACAACTTCTGTGAAGTTCACGGAACTGTAATCTGTAACGGGGATGCATACTTAGGCGAAGGCGTTAAGATTCACGGAAAACTTACAGTCGGCGGAAACCTTGACATTGGAGACAATGTCACAATCGACAAAGAGTTCAAAGCCTTAGGAGACATCGCCATTCGAAACCCGATGCCTGTTGTGCTCTACCTGCTTCTCTACATTATGACAATGCTTCACATCGAAGGTGAAGAGTCCACAAAGAAGAAGCTCAACGAACTTGTTGCCGAAGCACAGACCGTACCTCTTGTTCTTCCGCCGAAGACAAGTATGGATTTACGCTACTTCTCTGTTCCGACTCCAATGGAGATTGGCTCCAACTGCCGTCTGCACGGAAACATCAAGGCAGAGACTGTCAAAGTCAGAAAGGACACCACTATCTTTGGAAGCATTCAGGCATCCCGGCGTGCAAAGATTGGTCCGCGTGATGCAATCCACGGCGATGTTGCGGCAAAGAACATTCGTGTCGAGCGCGGTGCTGATGTTCTTGGAGACCTCCTTGGAAATATCGTATGGCTTCACGAAGATGCCAGAGTAAGCGGGGTTATCAAAGCCACTGAGGGCTTAACTATTGGAAGAAATGAGTAATATGAAAACATTAGAGAGCATGATTGAGGTCGAAGCTCTCCGGTTTATCGAGCCGGATTATGCCTCCCTCGTAAATAACGGAGAACCTGCGGTCTTAATCTGCGAAGCAAAACCTGAGGCTGGAGGAGCCCGCATCCTCTTGGATGAAGAAGGAAATCCTGTTCTGTTTGCGGTAAAGAATGAGGACGCATGGTTTGCAACCTCATGGCTTTTCCGTGACCCGACACAAGGAGAGCTTGAACTGTTCGAATCGGCAGACGGTGATATGTATGAAGAGGCAAGAGAGGATATTGAAGCGGCATTTCGTGCTTACTTCTCGAATATTATCATCGAAGAAATAAGACCTACAAGAGAGGATATCACAGAGGAGAGAATCGATAAGATTCGCTCTCTTGTACGCGAAAAGTTCGGCGAGTCAGTTAGCGGAAAATGTATTGATGCATGCTGCGGTTCCGGCATCGGCTCTCAGGTCATGCGAGAGATTGGTGCTTCTCCGATTGCCTACGACAACGATGCAGAACTTTTAGCACTCGGTTTTGCAAACGGCAGATTAAAGCCGGAAGAGACTGTCTGCATTGATGGAAGAATCGCTTCTGCATACATGCCGGATGCCGAGTTTGGTCTTGGTATCATGTTTGGTCAGATGTACACCTACACCAAAGAAATCTGGCAGCCGATTGTAGAAGAACTCGCAGGCGTTACCGAAAAGACGCTGATTACTGTTGCAACAAAAGAAGAGGCACAGTGGGTAAAAGAGTGGGCGGCAGGCGTTGGAAGATACCTTGAAATCTCTGAAAACGACCGCGACCCGATTTATGACCGCTGGGTTATCTTCGGATAATTCTTTTTTTACTCATTCGGTTTTCTGTTCTTTACTCTGCTGATTCTCTGTTCCTGGAATATAGTATTGTCCCGCATTAGAACCGTTGCCGCAGTGACAGCGATTACTGCAGGTATTGCAAGAGTAAAACTTCCAGTCATTTCAAGAACCATCAAAAGAACAGCAGCCGGTGCATGGGATACGCTGCCGAATACAGCAACCATTCCGATGATTACAAAGACAGGAATTGCGGACGCTCCAACAATTTCAGGCATTATCAGATGAAGTCCCAGGCCAAGTGCCCCTCCTGAAAATCCTCCGACAGAAAGTCCCGGGGCAAAGACGCCGCCGGATGCTCCGCTTCCAATTGTAAGAGCCGTTGCCAGGATTTTTACAAACGGCAGAAGCAGGAGAACAGTAAACGGCAGGAGGTTATAGAGTGCAAGCTGTACAAATCCGTAGCCGGTTCCAAGACATCCAACTCCGACAAGAAGTGTCTCAGGGGATATGTATGCGAGAATGATAATAATCAGCCCGAAGATTCCAGCCCCTATTACCGGCTTTAGGAACTTTGGGATGCGGAATTTTTTCTCTGCGGCATCAAAGAGAGCTTTTGTTCCGTAGAATGTTTTGATGTACAAAAATCCCATTCCGGCGGAAAGGATTCCAAGCAGTAAGAAGAACGGGAGCTGAACTGCTGTCCAGCTCATCTCTGCAGTTCCAAAAAGCGGAGTAAATCCTTCGAAAAGTCCGAAGATGGCATATCCGGTAAGGGATGATACAAATGCCGGGAGCAGAGCATCATATTTGAAGTCTCGAAGGTAGAGAATTTCTGCGGCAAGAACCGCTCCTCCAAGAGGTGCTTTGAATATCGCACCCACTCCTCCTCCGATTCCAACAGCTATAGCTATCCTTCTCTCGCGGGGTGAGAGTTTCATGATGTCGGCTAAAATTGAACCAAATCCGGCAGATATCTGTGCGGCAGGCCCCTCACATCCGGCACTTCCTCCAGATGATATGGTGATAACTGAAGACAGGGCTTTTACAAATGGAACTCTCCAGCGGATTTTTCCGTCGCCGTGATATGCCTTTAATGCGGCATCCGTTCCGTGTCCTTCCGCTTCAGGTGCGAACTTCCATACAATAAGCCCTGAGATGAGTGCCCCGATAATTAGAATCGGCAGAATAAGCCAGATGGTTTCAGGCGGCGTCCATTTGGCGGCGTCTGCAATGTTCAGCCCTTCTGTCGGGTAGTTGTATCCTAAGATATTGTGTAAAAGGATGTGTGAGCCAAACTCAATTCCTTTGAAGAAAAAGACCGCTCCAACGCCCGAGACTGTGCCGACCAGTAAGCCAATCAGGAGAAGCCTGGGGATGGATGTGTCTGCCATATGTTGTATATTGATGGGCAGAAGGTAAATAGATTGGGTTGCTTTTTGACAGAAATGTGCCCGAATGTCTGTCCTAAGAAATCTTGTAGAAAAACAAAACAAAAGAAGCGCCGAGAGGGAGATTTGAACTCCCGAGGTGTTACCACCAGAGGCTTTCAAGGCCACCGCCTTTCCGGACTAGACTATCTCGGCTAATCGCCTTAACATATATGATTTATTGATAAAAATAGGTTTGCTTAATAATACACAAAAATCCAATCTACATCTTAAAGTACCATCCCGCCAAATATATAACACAGTATGGCTGTGTCTTTAGACCCAATCTTCTTCGTCGGCCTCTTCGGGGCTTGCGCAGTATCCTTCCTATGGCTTCGCGACACGCGGATTTTCGTCAGAACAGGACTTCCCGGATACAGAAAAGCAGCTTATCAGGGAGTATTAATCACTGCACTTGCGTGGGTTGGATGTTCACTCTGCGGAATGCTTGATGTAACCCTCCTCTACCTTGGAATCGGATTAATCCTGTTATCCTTATACCTGCAGTCCAGAATCAAAAAAGAAGATGTATGGGTCGGAAACGAATCAGCCTGGAAACGCTTTATCGGCTCAGCCCCACAACGGAGAAATAAATGATACAGAAACCACGCGGAACACGGGACTTCCTCCCGGATGAAATGGCACAGCGTCGTGAACTTGAGCAGAAGATGAGAAAAGTTGCTGCCTCCTTCGGATACGGCGAAGTAATGACGCCAATGTTTGAAGAACAGGAACTCTTCGTCCTCAAATCAGGAGAAGGAATCCTTGGCGAAATGTACGCCTTCGAAGACAAAGGCGGCCGCGGAATCGCCCTTCGCCCGGAACTGACTGCACCGACAATCCGTGCATACGTCAACGAAGCACAGGTAGCTCCAAAACCGCTTCGCTGGTTCTACTTCGAAGAATGCTTCAGATATGAACGCCCGCAGAAAGGACGCTACAGACAGTTCTGGCAGTTTGGATGTGAATTAATCGGAGCAGACTCTGCAGCAGCGGACGCAGAAATCATCTCTGTTGCCCACGCACTTCTCAAATGCACCGGTGTCAACTTCATCTTAAAGGTAGGACACTTGAGCCCGATGAAGTCACTCTTAGCAGACTTAGACGCTGTAGAACAGAAAAAAGTCATGTCCGCACTCGACAAACGTGACGAAGAACTTCTCCAAAACACTGTATCATCTCTTGGCAGACCGGAACTCTTCGAACCGCTCGTTGCTCTTACCAAAGCACAGTGCCTTGACGACGTCTTTGCTGTTGTCGGAGACATCCCGGAGAAAGCACGCATCGAAGAGACCTTCGCCTTCCTCGAAGCACAGAACATCCCGGTTGTTTACAACTTCGGAATCGCACGCGGACTTGATTACTACACCGGAATGGTCTTTGAAGGATTCGCAGACAACTTAGGTGCAGAAAACCAGATCTTAGGCGGAGGAGTTTACCGCTTAGCACACTTATTCGGCGGAAAAGACACCCCGTCCTGCGGATTTGGAATCGGATTCGACCGTGTTGCCGTCTCTATCGGCGAGTTCAAACCGGCCCGCGGACCATCAGTCGCTGTAGTCTGCACCAAAGAAACCAGAACCGCTGCATACAAAGCAGCTTCAGCATTCCGTAATGCAGGAATTCCGGCTGTAATGGACTTACTCGACAGAGGATTTGGAGCACAGCTCTCCTCCGCATTAAAGTCCGGAGCAACACATGCCGTTGTCATCGGAGCAAAAGAGGCAGAAGCCGGAACGGTCATGCTCAAGAACCTGGAAACCGCAGTCCAGACTGAAATGACCTTAGAAGCAGCAGTAGAAGAGGTACTGCATGGTTCTTGCTGACGAGCTTGCAAAGAAACAGCGAAGCATCAGTGTAGCGGAATTTTTTGAGAAGAACAAGCACATGCTTGGTTTTGATTCCCCAACCAGGGGAATCATCACAACCGTCAAGGAAGCAATCGACAACTCCCTTGACGCCTGCGAAGAAGCGCAGGTTTTACCTGATATTTTAGTCTCCGTCCGCCGTATCAAAGAAGATGTCTTCCGCGTGGTGGTCGAAGATAACGGCCCTGGAATTATTCCGGAAAAGATGCCGTCTGTTTATGCAAAGTTACTCTACGGTTCCCGTTTCCACCAGGTAAGACAGACCAGAGGTCAGCAGGGTATCGGTATTTCTGCAGCAGTGCTTTACGCCCAGCTTACAACAGGAAAGCCGACAACTGTCATCTCAAGAACTGATGCATCCCGCCCGGCTCACAAGATGAGCCTTACAATCAAGACCGAGACCAACGAACCAGAAGTTCTCTCTCACGAAGAAATCGACTGGATTTTACCGCACGGTACAAGAATCGAGCTTGAGTTCAAGAGCAACATCGCCGCAAAGAAAAAACTTCTCGAGTACCTCAAGTACACATCAATCGTCAACCCGCACGCAAAGTTCCGCGTAGAGTTAGATGACGATGCATTCATCTTCGACCGCGTATCATCCGATGTCCCGCCATGTCCTGTGGCAATCAAGCCTCACCCGTACGGAATTGAACTTGGAGTTCTCAAAAGAATGGCTGCGGCGTCTGAACTTCCGCTTTCTGAGTTCTTAGTCGAAAGCTTCTCAAAGGTCGGGGCAAAGACCGCAGATGAAATCTGTAAGTACTCCAAACTCAAGCCGACTGCAAAAACAGACGAGCTCTCACTCGAAGAACTCTCCGCTCTGCTTGAAGCAATGCAGACAACAAAAATCCCGGCACCTCCGGCATCCCAGTGTCTTTCTCCGATTACCGAAGAGCTCATTGTCAAAGGAATGGAAAAAGAGTTCGAGCTTGACTTCATCAAAGCCCGCACCCGCCCTGGAAATGTTTTTGGAGGACACTCATTCATTGTCGAGGCAGCAATTGGATACGGGGGAAAGCTTCAGGCGGAAGGCCAGGCAACACTTCTCCGCTTCGCAAACCGCGTACCGCTTCTCTATCAGCAGGGGGCTTGTGCGATTACGAATGCTGTGCAGGGTGTAAACTGGAAAAACTACAACGTCTCACAGCAGGGACTGCCGGTTGGTCCTCTCATGATTCTGGTTCACGTTGCGGCAACCAACGTGCCGTTTACCAGTGAATCCAAAGACGCAGTAGCATCCGTTCCTGAAGTCGAGCGCGAAATAACCCTTGCCTTACAGGAACTCGGACGTGACTTAAAACAGTTCTTATCAAGGCGTGATAAGAACAAACAGCAGGATGACAGAGCCCGCGCCATCTGTGCGGTAATTCCGTTAATCGCTGCAAAGGTTGCAGAAATTGTAGAGCTGCCTGTTCCTGACACATCAATTATCGAAGGCAGAATAATGCGCCGCGTTGTCTTAAAGAAGAAAACAACAGGCGGCCAGATTCAGATTCATATCGACAACTACACAACAAAAGAACAGGAGATTACACTCTACGACATCTCCTTTGACAATGCAGAAGATGCAAACATCCCGCCAAGTTTCGTCTCTGAAATGGACGGCGAATACACCAAACTCTGGAAGTTCACTTTGGCCGCAGGCGAGAGCTTCGAAGTTACCTATCATGGAGAAGGCGGAGGACTTATTCAGATGCAGGGTGTTGCAGAGAATCTGAAAGTGGAGGTTGATCTGGATGTCTGAGATGAACGAGCGAGATATCGCAACAAGAAAACGTCTGATGGAAATCGCCAAAGTCTGGTATGACCAGATTGGCGGCGGAGATGTTCCGTCAATTACTCTTCCGACCAGAACCAAACACAACATCGAGTATGATGACGACTCCGAGGTCTGGAAGTACGGAGAAAAGGAAAGCACAAGAAATGCCGGAACTGTAAAGTCCTCTATCCAGATGCTGAAGATGGCATATGTCATGGACTTTATCAAAATGCAGCTTCAGGAAAACCGTTCATCCACATTAAGAGAAATGTATTACATCTCTGAAGGATGGAAGCAGGCAAAGTTCCATGCCCAGAACGAAAGCAACTATCTGGTCGAAGACTTGGAGATTATCACAAACCTTCAGCGCGAGTTCTTCCACATGCGCCCGGAAGAAGACGGAGCATCGATTTTCGGCCCGCTTCGTGTTCGTGAAAACACCAGACGCGGAATGAAAGAGATTCACTGTCAGGATGATGTCGGTGAAGCCGGATACAACATCCCAAACAACGTAGAAAACGTTGAACTCGTTGACCATGATGCATCCTGTGTTATCGCGATTGAGACTGGTGGTATGTTCTCCCGTCTTCAGGAGAACGGGTTTGATGAGGATTACAACACTGTACTTCTCCACTTAAAAGGTCAGCCGTCACGTGCAACCCGCAGAATGCTCAAGCGCATGAACGAGGAACTCGGAATCCCGGTTGTTGTATTCACTGACGGTGATCCGTGGTCATACCGTATCTATGCATCCGTTGCATACGGTTCGATTAAGGCAGCTCACATGTCAGAACTTCTGGCAACGCCTTCTGCACACTTCATCGGTGTAAAGCCGTCTGATATTCAGAGATACAACCTTCCAGCAGACAAGCTCTCGGAAAAGGATGTTGAAGCATTAAAAGCTGAACTTTCAGACCCGCGCTTTGGAAGCGAGTTCTGGAAGAACGAAATTAACTTACAGCTCAAGATGGGCTTAAAGTCTGAACAGCAGGCATTCGCAAGTCACGGTCTTGACTTCGTAACAAAAGAGTATCTCCCGGAGATGCTCTCCGAAATCGGTGTCTTAAAGCGGTAACATGAATACAGCCACAAAAATAACACTGCTTCTTGGGGCATTCTCGGCAATGGCGTTCTCAAACGCCCTTGTACCTGTTTTAGCAGAGATTGCGCCTGACGCATCCGTTCAGGGGCTCTTGTATGCTGCATACTTCTTTGGAGCTTTTGCAACAGTATTTCCTGTCGGATGGTTATCTGACAAAACCGGCCGCGCTCCTCTTTTAAAGATTGGACTGTTTGGAACTTTTGCATCAGCAATACTTCTGTTCCTGGTTTATCCAAATCTCACCATGTCAGTAGTGTTCCGCGCTCTTGAAGGAATCTTTACAGGAGTGTTTGCGGCCGCGGCATTTTCTTATGTCAACTCCCAGGAAAATCACCTCAAACTATCCGGCATATACATCGCTTTGATGAACATCGGAATGGTTGCAGGACTTGTAATCTCTGGATTTCTTGCATTCCTTCATCCGTATGCAGGCGTCTTATTCTTCGGAGTGCTTTGCGGAATATCTGCTGTTGCATCTCTCTTCTTTAAGGATTCGAATGAAACAAAAGAGGTCCTTTCCGCAGGAGAGACTGTGTCTGTTGCAAAGTACCATCTCTGGCTGTGGATTGGAATTTTTATGTTCACGGGAGTGACCGGGGTTGTAACAAGCACTTATCCGGAACTCTCAGGTTTATCCGCAGACCTTACCGGAATCTTAACAGGTCTGATGAGCGTTGCTACAGCTGTGACTGTGTATCTCACGTCCCGCTTTGCAATCCGTGAATCGCTTGCGGTTGTAAGATTTGCCGCTATATGTCTTGCACTGGTTCTCCCGCTTGTTGTATTCTCGCCGCTTGGAATAGTTCTTGTTGGGGCAGTTTATGGTGTAATCAATGCAGGAGTTATGGATTACATCGCAAAGACAAACCGCCCGCAGGGGGTTATGAACGGATTATTCCTGTTTGTTCAGTACGGCGGAATGTGGTTTTTGCCAATTCTTGCGGGATTTCTTGCGGTGCCCGCCGGATATCTTATTGTGTATCTGCTCTGCGGACTTCTGTGTCTCGCAGCCGGACTTCTGATTGTTCGCTGTCCCTGCTACGTTTCCGCGTGAGCGTTTCTTTCCCTTTCCTTTTTTCGGCTTTGGAAGGTTTTCCGGGTCAGGCAGGCGTTCGGGCCTTCCTGTTTTCGGGAATGCCGTAAGCTCGCTTGCACAGTAGTTGAGAACTGACTCCATTCTCTCGCTTCCAAGTCCTGGCTTTACCGTCTCAAGCCAGAGATAGAATCCTACTCTTGGGGGTGTCGGACGTTCATACTTGAAACCTCCGGTACTTGCCGGAACCATCTTTAAGTACTGACGCTGTTTTCTCGGCTTAAGGTAAACAACCGGCTCGATTTCAGGGAAATCGACAGCCATGATTACTTTGGAGTAGTCCTCCATTACCTTCTGAACTGTAAGCTGCTCGGATTTAATCCGAAGCCCGTAGTTTTGAACAAGGTTCTTGATGGCTGATGGATACATTCCTCCGCAGATTACTTTCTTGACAAGGGGAGACACTGACGGGTTGTCGAAGAACTGGTTTGCAGTTAAGTCATGTTCCTGCGCGAAGTAAAGCTGTGATAATGCTTCGTCATGGAGTTTTTTGTAATCGAATAACTGCGTGCGCAAATCTTCAGCGCGGACAAGCTTCGGGCTGTTCTCCTGCTGTGTTGGAAGATTCATAATCCGCAGACCTTTGAGGCAGGACTTCATGACTTCGCACTCGCGGGTACAGATGTATGCGTTGTCCGGGTCGGCACGCAGTCTTCGAACCACCTGTGTGTTTGCGATGTCGACTGATGAGAACAGGATAAATCCTACATTGTCCTGACTGAATAAATATCCGAAGAGTTTTTTCTTGTAGATAATCTCAGCTTCAAGGTCCTTTAAGTCGGACGGGGATGTGACGATTTCGCAGAATACAACACGGTCATCTTTATCGAATAAGAGCAGATCAACTTCTGCCAGGTCCTGACCGTTTCCTCTGACACGAATGTCTCCTTTGTCTGCGGAATAGATGCCGTTTGTTCCAAGCTGGCGTTTGGTTTTGTGTTTTTTTACGTCAGAGCCTTTTCTGACGATTTTTTTGATTGTCTTTGTCTGCTCTGCAATCCGGATTAACTGTTCATAGATTAGGTATTCAAACCAGTATCCTTCTGCTGTGCGCATCAGCATGATGTCGTCTGAGAAAAGATTCTTTCTGTCAGCCGAGCGCATATGGCGAAGAGCGCGGACAGCTACCGCTCGTTCCGGTTTATAGCGGGTAAACTGTTCAGTAATCCAGGAGAGCATAGTAGATGTCTCTCTTGTTTCCGGTGTCATAATTATTTTAGAACGTGGATTCTTCGAGTGAGACTCTTGTGAACGTACTGTTCGAAGAAGCCTTCAAGTTCAAAATCAAACTCGGATATTATATGGCGGATGTCGCGGTGAGTTACAATTACTGCGCGTCCGTCTTTTCTTAAAACGCGTCTGATTTCGGCGAGTGAGCCGCGGTAGAGTGCTTCGAGGCTGTCTGCCCCGATAGATGTGGACTGGCCGTACGGTAAATCGGCGGCGACTGCATGGAATGTTTCATCCATGTACGGCATTGATGTTGCATCAGCTCTGATGCAGATGTTTCCCGGATTATTCAGTCTGCATCCGGCAAGCATTTCTTCGTCATAGTCGCTTCCAACAGCATTTACTCCAAGCATGCGGCATTCAAGGACAACTCCTCCCGTTCCGCAGAACGGGTCAAGCAGGAGTTCTCCTGGTTTTACCCGGGTTAAGTTTACGATTGCCCGGGCAAGTAAGGGCATTATTACTCCGGGGTGGAAGTATGCCCGCTGTTTCGGATCTCTTTCAGAGTAGCTTCCGCGGTCTATTTTGTGAATGACGCGGCCGAACCAGCACTGACCGTCGCTGAATACTGCACGGTATTCAATCTCGGGATTTTTGAGGGATACTTTTCCTTTGATTAAGGATCCCATCATTTTCTCCAACTCAAGCTGGGAGATATCAACGACGGCCGGATGAATCTTTCTTGCTCTGCAGCAGTATGGTTTTTCTGCGGTGATGTCGAGGGATGTCATGAGTTCCCGTAAATCATCTGCAGTTCCGTTGCACACTCCAAGAAGTTCAGAGACGACGTGGGTTTCTGCGAGCCGTGTGGTCTCATCAGGATTTGTTGTTTCGGCAACAGCTATGCCGTTTGCCCGTTCGGTTACAGTTCCGACACAGGCGATTTCGGCTTCGGCTAATGCCTGATTGTCTCCTGAGAGTTCATACAGCAGTTTCATCCGTCTTATATGTGGGTTGTTCACTCTTATTTAACTGAGTGTTGCAGGGATGTCTTGCGGCAGTATGTAGTATGCTTTGATGAAGAATTCGGGGTGGTATCTGAGTTTTGATTCGCGAAGTCCTATGACATCCATGTCGCTTTCGCGGTTTATCCATCTGACTTTTCCAAGGAGTTTGCGCGCTGTTTCTTTGTTTATGATTTTGTAGATTCCAGGGTATTGTGCGAGGCCTTTTTCGAAGTGGATTAGGGCTGATTCACTGTTCTGGATTTCCCAGATTGCAATTCCTGCGAGTTGTTCGTCTTCTTCGATTCGGATTGCTATTCCGTCGATTGGGAGGTTATGGTAATTTTTGAGTGCGTATTTTACTGCGTTTATTTCTTCTTTCATTATTTCATCTGTTTCGCAGTGTTTTTCGATACTCCATTCTTCTATGAGTTTTGTTACTTCGTGTATGTTTTTGTCAGTGATTTTTTCAACGCTGTACTTCCAGCGTGAGTTGAATGTGTTTATCTGGCCTCTTATGTTGAGGTATTTTTTTCCTTTGAGGTTTGCGAGTTCTTCTGTACTATAACAGTATTCGAAGTATCCTCTGTTTTCGGTGACTGGTATTTCGGGGTGTGTGTTTTTTAGGATTTGGAGGTTTTCTTCGTCATATATTTCAAGTGCACAGTTTTCTTCGCGCGCGAATATCAGGAGTTCTTCTAAGAGTTCTGCGTCAGGTTTTCCAATGGCTGCGTGTATTCCGCGTTCGCCGTCCATTGTGCATTCTATAATTAGGTGGTTTTTGTATTCGGCAAATGAGCACGGGGCGTAATTTTTCCATGTCAGTATGGTTACTATGGATGATTCGGAGTGGTGCTGCGGGTACTGCGCGAAGTAGTGTTCCAGGATGTGTCTGTTATTTTCTGTTACGGGAACAAAGTCTGCGCGCGATATCATTTATTCCTCTGTGAGCATTGGTGTGTAGTTTTCCATTACGGAGAATCCTGCGCGTTTGTAGAATTCTTCTTTGCCTGGTGCGGAGATTAGGCCTATCCAGGTGTGTCCGGTAAGTTCTGCTATGCGCTTTAGTGTGTTTACTATACGGCTTCCAATTCCCATTTCGCGGTATTCCGGGAATACTACGACGTCTTGTATGTAGCAGTCGCTTGAGCCGTCACTGATTAATCTGCCCATGCCTACGGCGTTGTTTTCCAAA
>ERZ808034.37-NODE-37-length-16968-cov-6.328814_pt1 | contig 16968 bp, 15 predicted proteins | sample MGYA00380188_ERZ808034 | MGnify/ENA primary metagenome ERZ808034 (study PRJEB31490, sample SAMN06133380) | cow dung metagenome | isolation source: M12 | host: cow | place: China: Chengdu | collected 2015-05 ...
CCAATCTTGGTTCTCCATCAAATTAGTTGTATTTTCCTTTTCTTCCTTGCTCATCTTACTTCTCTCGTATTGGTAAGCAGCAAACTCAGAAAGTGGGTATATTAATGGTTCTAGTCATTTTTCCTCCATCATTGTTTGTAAGAATATGTCGTATGGATTGACTAATCTTACATTCTTTATTTTTCCAGACTTAGCGGCATCAACAACAGCCTCTTCTACTTTCGCTCAGTTATTGTCGAACCATTTTTGTAAGGCTTTTATTCGGCTACTAGGAGTAATTGCTTTTCATACTTTTTCCTCTAGTACAGCTAGCTTTGTCTTAAATCATCTACCGAATAACTTGTCTATTTTCTTCTTTATTGCTTGTTTATATGTTTTAGATGGTTTCTCTGTTTTGGTCATTTCACTCTTAGCCTTTTTCAAAGATTCTTCAGATGCTTCTAGCCATTTACCATACTCAGAGTAGTCCCTTCAAACATTCTTTCATGGATTTTCTGCATCTAATGTAGACTTAATTTCTGTTCTAAGCATTGAATACATCTTGTCGTGTATGTCTCTCTCTATTGCCTGTGCTGTGTCTCATGCCAAGAAGTCTTTAGATGGCTTAAATGTTTTCTTCCATTCTTCTAATTCAGACAAAGAAATTTCTCATCATTTAGAATAGATTTTTTTCATTTCCTCTATTACAGGCTTGTATTGTTTCTCCCATTTATATTCATCTACGTTCTTGAATAATTCTGGGGTTAGCCTTTCTATGAAATCAACTTTCCTAAATTTAGAAGGAGATGCTTCCATATAAGGTTTAACTCTTTCAGTCCAACGCTTAGTAGCCTCGAAATCCGTGTCTACAGCAGCATCAAAGTAGTCTCATGCTGTTCCAGCCTCTCTCTGTATTTCTACTGTAGTTCTTCTGTCTGTAGGCGCATACCTGTCCCTACTAGCTATTTCTTTGTTGTATTGTTCGTTAAGCTCATTCCATTTCGGGTCTCATTCTACTAGTCAATCCATTTCTTTCTTAATCTTGTTGGCTCTTTCATTGAAGTAATCATATTTCTTCTTGTTAGCAGCCTCAGTAGCCATAATGTCTACATCATTCTTAGTAGGCTTAACCGCATTTTCGTACCTTCTTTTTCATTGCCACTGTAATAGTTGTCATCAAATCTGCAATCACAATCATCATACTATTCACGCAGCTGCTGTATTTAATGCTCAAATAGGATTTCGCCACACAACCTCTTTTCAGTCAGTATTGCTGTTACTAGTGACGGTTTTATTCCCAACTCTTTCAAATATTCACGTTCATTGTGCCATAGGATTAACAAATTCTGATTTTTTGTCCATATACGCCCTTATTTCATTGTAACCATAACCCTCATCGGCTAGGTGCTGTACTATGTCGTAATCAGACTTACTTAATCAAACTAAGTAATTTTCTATTTCTTTCTTGTCTGGGTCTTCAGTAGAAATTTTAGTTCATAGATGGGTTTCCATTCTCTCACGATTCAACGACTTAACCTCTTCTGCTGAGTTGTGGGTTTGCCCCAGATTTGTGTTTTGGTATTTGAATCACTTGGAGAAATTCAATCATTTATTTGTCGTCTTGTCGTCAACCAATGAGCTTAGGTTAGGCACGCTAAACGACATTCTCTTTCAGACTTTTTCTGCCATGTTTATTAGTATACAAAATAAATTATGATTGTTGTAATATTTGAGTTGCTAAATCATCAGCCTTCTTTCTTCTAGTTTCTACGTAATCTTGGTATGTTGTAAATATAGGTACGTATTTTCATCTCCATTGAGTAGGTAAAGCACTAGGTATTGTGTCTTGCTCTAATGCTCTTAGCTTCTTCCATATAAATTCGCTAGTCTGTCATGCTCATGGTAAATAGTTAGCGAAGTTTCAAGTCCACTCTGAGAAGTTAATAGCAGCTCATGATTCTTGCCTCAACTTTACTTCTATAAGCCTTCTCAATCTAGTTAAAGCATATTCTAGGTCTTCTCAATTACTGAGTTTTCTTACGCTGTTTAGCATCAAATCAAACGCAACATTTCAGTTTGTGTCTTTAAATGATTCATCAGACAGCATTCATAAAAACTTATTCCAATCATCCTCAGAAACATCCATCCTTATTCATACTAGTTCATCTATATAACCCTCATTCATTAACTCATACAATGTAGAATAAGACTGTTCAGCAATGCTTATTTTGCTTCTCTCATCTTTAGTCTTGTCATTTGCCCATTCTGATGCTTCTACGAAGATGCTTCTCATAGGAGTGTCATAGAAATCATAATCGCTTCACCAAGAACTACTAGCTCATGATTTAGCAGAGTCTCATAAAGTAGGATTCCAAAATCAGATTAGATTAGCAGAGTTTAGACTATGTTTTCTTATAGAAACCTCTCAATGTCATTCATAGTTTGATTCTATTGTTGTAAACGTTCAGTCATCTGGATTATAGTCTATTACTATTCCAGTATGTCAGTAATTCACTCAGTCACTCTGAACAATACCATAATCCCATACAGCTACAAATCATCTCATAGGTATGGACTCAGTAGCATAAGCAGCCTTTTCTTTAGCAGTAGTTACTCATCATTTAGCTCACCTCATCTCAGTTCAGTAATACTTTCTTGTATAATTGTCAGAGAACGATTCGCACTGTCATCAGTGAACATACTGTCACTTTGCTTTGGCGGCATCTATTTTTTTAGTCCGCGTTTCAATAAATTCAGTAGAGTAGTTGTATAAGTCATTCTTCGCTTTTTCTAATTTTTCTTTTGCCTCTTGTGAAGAAAGAGTGTGCAACTCTCAGTTCATGTCTACATAACTATATGTTCAGTCATCATTCCGCTGACCATTAGAAATTTCTGCTTTTTGCCTATTGTACTCCAACTCTTTTCTACTTAATTCTAGGTTGGCGTTCCTGTAATTTTGTTCAGCCTGTAAGCTAGTCCATTTATAGTTCATTTCTTCCCTCCGTTGCTGTTGTGCTATTTCCATCTGTGCCTCTTGAAGAGAAGCGTTATATAAATTCTGGTACTTTTCTAGTTCCTTATTATATTGTTGTAATCTGTTATTAATGAAAGCGTTTACCATGTATTGTGGCACATCTCACTTGAAATATTTATTAGCCAAGGCAGGCAAGTCATTCGCAGCATCTTGTATTTCCTGTATTTTTCTCTTATATTCTTCCATTTGTTCTCTAGCTCAACTTACTACTTTACTGTCGGCTAGAGCATTGTTTAAGTTAGTAGAAAGTTGTCATGCAGCACTACCACTAGCTGTACTATTAACATAGGCATTCATACTAGTTGAAACATTGTTCTCACTAGCTGTAAGCTGATTTGTTACATTAATATTACCAGAGTGACTAATGTTGTTCACGTCCTGCTGTCATTTGATTTTCTTAAGAGCAGTCTGAATTTCTTGGTATTTCTCTGGGTAGTATTGTTGTAAGTCTCTCATCGTTTGGTCTCAGTATGGGCTTAGTCATTCGCTCATCATATAAGCAACAGATTCTGAATTAGTTGAAAGCAAAGCCTTAACATTAGCTATTCTTCCTTCGTTCATTGCCTTATATACACTATTGGCATCTGCTAGAGTGTCTATACCTGTTGTACTTCCTCACTCATCAGCAGTAACTTTACCGTACAATCTACCACTAGTGTCCTCATCCAAAGCATTCTCTATAATAGATGGGTCGTATTCCTTTTGTGGTTCTTCCTCCTGTGGTTTAATCTGTCCTAATCTCTTCCATACAGATTCAATAGTATTAAGTCTGTCTGCCTCTGTAGAGTTCATCCACTCATTCTGGCTAGCTAGAAACTGTGCAACGTCCTCTTTGCTCACTCTTCACTCATTATACAAAGCTGAAGCAATATTGTCGTTTCTCCTTGCTATATAACCAGCTTCTTGTCTGTTCCTGTCCTTCGCTGCTTGTCCGTACAAGTAGTTAGGGTCTAAGTCTGATGTCCTTAGGTCAGGATTATATGCTATGTATGTGTTACTAGTTCATTCACCAGTATACTTCTCGTTAAGTCATCCTCTCTGAGATTGCTGATTAGGATGAGAATCATCTCAATACTGGTTGTAGTTCAAGTTAGCATTCCATGGTCATGTAGTTACATTCCCTTTCCCATCCGTTCCATCATAAGTGCTTAAATCAACATCTCATGACCTTGGTGGTTGGTTTGTTCATCTAACTACTGCATTAGCGTCCTGTCATGAACTTACGGCATTAACCATAGAGTCTATTTGCTCTTGTGTATACCCCATGTCTAGCAACGATTGATTGTATTTGTTGTCTGCCATTTAGTTAATTATTATAAGGTAAATCTAAATATTCTATACTCCAATAATTTGAATTATTCTGAATGTTAAGGTCGTTTCCCTGTGGCTCTCATGTAGAGCTGTTATATGTCTGGTCTTTCATCCTTAATACTAGTATGTCACCTTTCTTTAAGTCTGTTTCTATGCTTCACTGTGCTGTCATCTTAGAGAACAGCTGTCCTAGCCTGTAATCTCATCCTGCTCATTCCCAGTCAAACACAGCTATTCATCATTTGATGGCTATTTTGTACTGGTCGTTAGCATCCTTCCTATATACATCTACATAACAATACACCTTGTCAGTAGAGGAGGAGAGTAGGATTTCTTCCTTATGCATGATTTTATACCTACCATCCTTGTTGATTAAGCAGCTAAGCGTTCACATAGTAGAGATTAAATCTGATGGTATTTGCGTAATGTATTTACCTAGTACTAGTGGTGCGTTCTCAGCCGATTGCCATCAAGGATTGAAGCCTTGTCTGTAATAGTTTGGCAGCCGTACTTCTACAGTATTAGTTGTAGTTCAGTCACCCTTGTCTCATATACAGAGTTTCTTACTAGCCTTGTCGTTGTAATACTTCCCAGAAAAGATGAGAGTGTCCCTAAGCTGAATGAACTGGTCGTATGTGGAATCAGCATCATTCGCTCTAATAGGGTACTCTCATGGAGTAACTAAGTATTCGTGCTGTCAGTCGTACTGTGTTCGTTCCATCTTTAATTTATGTCATAAACGTTATTAACTTTGTCTTTGCAATGGTATTTAATGTCTAGCTGTCTTACTATTGGTGTTGCGTGGTCTTCATCTCATTTAGTTATTACTATTGCGTATGTAATAGTCTGCCAATCAAATTTGAAACTAGAATTACCATTATTTAAGTCGTTGAACAGATTAGATTTCTCTGCTCTAGTACCAGCATTAGTCTGGTCTATATGCATAGCATGATGCCATCCATTAGCTACAGTGAACTCAAATGTGTTTCTCCATAGGTTGTTGGGACTTACATATACATCTATGCTTCAGTTCTCATCTGTTAGTGGATTAAGTTCAAAATTCATCCTTATTTCATCTAGCATCTTGGTTACTGTTCATCATTCCTTTCATTCAAACTCTCTAGAAATCAGAACTCACTGGTCTTGGTAACCATCTACTCATGTGTCGTAGAGCCTCATCTCTCGGCATCCATCCTCAGTAGAAACATATAGGAAACCTTGATTCTCACATACTCAGTAAACCTGTTGTCCTGTCGTAGTGGAAAGGTCATCGCTTAGTTTCCATTTCATGTAACCTTTGTCGTAACTAGCAGGAGTCTGTATGAACTGGAACACTCCATATGCATCAGCTATGTAGAACCTTCCAGACTTGTATGCAGCATTAATTCCTGTTGGTCATACAAAGTATGGTGCTTTGAAATTTATGTCTAGAGGGTCAAGTCATGCTCTCTGGTGGAATAACTGGACTGGTACATTACCAATCATCTTATTCAGATTTACATAACCATCTGTTCAGTCTATACTAGTAGTATAATAGTCTATTCCGTTTAGTGAGTATACGTGTAACACTCTCTCTCCTGTAAGGTCTACTACGTTATATACAAACGTGTCTCTTAGGTTGTTGTTTCCTTGGTAGTAGTATACTTTAGTATTCCATCATTCATCTACTGCTCGTACCTTCAAATATTCAAAAGTACAAGTCAGACCAACAATGGTTACTCAGTTTTCATAATCTAGTACCTTCTTCCATCCCATTTTCCTGTTTTGAATAGGAATTGGATTTTCCCTGTCATAGTTAGGATTATTAGGATTTGCTGCGTCTAACTCTGGGTAGTATACCCAAAGTTCCTGACCAGCACCTACTACTAGTCTTGTATTGTTGTAATTGAGCATTGCTGTTATGTTTCACTGCATAGGAAGTCACGCATTACTAGGGTCAGAGATGCTTTCATCCGTGGCTTCTGGGTGGTCTAATGGAACTGTTTTATAGTCTATTCCACTAGCGATGTTTTTAGCAAACACTCAGTGGTAAGGCTGTCATCCTATTTCTACATTCACACCATACCGCATGAAGTCTTGGAATACAACTCATGGACATACGTCCCAATCAGTAGCAGGTTCAGACTGGTCTCATGTACTACTTCAACCACTAGTGAAATTCTCATGATTAAACATAATAGGTGTCGCTAGTCATTTTACGTTCAATGCCATTACTCAGTTGATTCAGCAACTAACTAGTTGGCATTCTTTATAGTGGTTAGAAAATGTTGCTTTGTTGGCTAGTTTAATACCATGCATCTCATCATCACAGTTTATATTAGCAGAATACTGGAAACTATGCTCTAGTCAGTAATATGTGTCTAACGCAGTTCAGTCAGTCCAACTAACTTGCGTTATTCTTCATCAGCTTCTAGCTTGTTGTCTTGGTTCTCATACTGCCATTGTCTGTTACTAGTAATGACTAAAATATGTTGTGTTGGCAAATCATTCCTCCACAGGTCTCTTGTCCTTATTTAATCAATATATGTTGTCGTGTAATGTATTGTCGAATTGTGAATAATACCATTGTGCTTGTTCTGGATTCTCAGCTTGGTAAAGTCTGAATGTTATATAGTCCTCAATAGCATCATAGAAGTACCATGGTAAGTTTAGTGTCTCTAGGTCAATAGCGTGACTACCAAATGCTTGACTTAACGTTAATGGCTGTTCTATGTAGTTGTAGTTCAACATTATTCCATTGTCTACGTCCTCTGTAGGAGTAGGGAAAATCTTAATATGGTTCTTGTCTGTGAACACATACCTAGGTCTTAGCATAGAGATTCTTCACCACGTTCATGGTTCTCGTCTTTGTCTTCCTCATTGTGCTACTAGCTTACCATCCTCATCATAAATGTTATTAGTAGGTCTGATGTTATAATCAGTAAGGCTTATTGGTTTACATATTCTATATAGGGGAGTACCATGCTTTCATGTTTTGTATGCTACTCTTAATTGAATAATAGAATAGAAATCTGGCACACCAGCTTCTCCTAGTGGTAACTCATATTCAGCTACATCTTTCTCTATGTCACTAACAATAGATGAAGTGTTTTGTTTACCAGAAACATATTCCAAAATCATCTTCTGGAATATTAACATTCATTTATTGAACCATGCTAACCATACTTTCTGATTTACCTGTGTGTCTCCTCTTAACTCCTCTAAGCACCAATTATTATACATTGTTTCTAACGTTGCCATGCTTACTTACTTATGAAATAAATAATCTGCTTATTCTATGGAGTGAGTTTCCCCACCCCATATATATAAGCAAACTAACTAGCTTATAGTTTCTTGTCGTTTGTAATCTGTTCCAGCTCTTGTTTCTAATCTTACGATGAACAAGTCGTTAAGAACAGCACATCCGTACATACATTTCCATCCAACTGTAGCTCTCTGATTTAATGGGTCTTCAGTTCCAGCTGCTCAGTATGGTTTGTAGAAAGTTTGAAGATTTTGTAATGTTCAAACTCCGTAAGCACCATCTCTGAAAGCGTATGAAGGCCATACTTGGAACTCATCTCCATCTACTGAAGCTGGGTCATCTGGGTCTACTAAGAATGGTTTAACGTTAGCTGAAACGTAAATGTCGTAATTTACTCCAGCTGTAACAAATCCGTCTTTGATTCCTTTGAAGTCTTCGTAGATTAATTTGTTCAACCATGTATTAGTAGAACTAGATTGAGCATAGTCTAAGAATACATTTGGATGCATAATAATCTTGAATCTTTCTCCAGTTTGTCCTTGTGAAGCAAGGTATGTACATGCTTTAAGAACTAAGTCTAAGTTCATAGTGTCACTAGAAGTAAGAGTAGCTCTTGAAGTAGCTGTACCAGCGTACATTACTCACATAGAACTGTTAGCTAATGTGTCTTGAATGTACTCGTCAATAAGTCTTCCAGCATTGTTAGCTAATTCTCTTCCTTGTGCAGCTATAATAGGTAACAAAGTTTCTGCATCTAATACATCTGAAATGATTGAGTAGTCTCCTAATTGAACAGGTACAGCAGTAACTGTTTTTACTACGTTAGTGTGTCCATCTGGTGTAACTCCTTCAGTCAAAGCAGCTTGACTTAGAGTAGTCTTCATTACTCATAAGCGTGGCCAAGTAACACTCTTGTAACCTTGATGAGATGCTTTTACTCAGAATCTCATGAATACTGTAGAAGGTTCTCCATTCTCTAAGAATGATTGTTTTAATAAGTAAGTTAAGAAATCGTTTTGCGTATAATCTTGTGCTGTGTAGTTTATGTTACTAGTAAGCATTTGATTCGCAGCGTTTTCTGTAGAAACGTTAAATCTGTCGAAAGGCATAATAAATAAATGTTAATAGAGCTAAAAGTCAGCCCACCCAACATTAACTTTTATACCGAGATTGTGTTTTAGCAAAGTTTAATAACTCTTCTGTGTTCATCTCACTTAGCTTCTTTCATCCAACCTCAGTTGTTGGATTGGCTCATGCGATGACACTTTTAGGTCAAACATTAGAATCTGAATTTTCCTCAGGTTGTGGTGCTTGCTGTACTTGAACCTTTCCATTTTGTCACTCATACAATGAAACTAGGTCATTGATGTCTAATGAACTGTATTTGTCAGCAAATGAATCAAAGTCTCATTCGTAACCTCTACCTTTCATAGTGTTGCTAAAGTAAAGTTTCTTGTCAGCAGCTCTACCTGCTATTTCGGCATCTAATTTTGCTTGAAGAGCAGCCATTTCCTGACTATGCTTTTCTCTCAATGCAGCATAACCAGATTTTTTCTGTTCCTCAGTGCCATCAATTTGGTTGTCCATGTCGGTCATGGTAAATATAATACAATGTAAAGTCGTGCCATTGTACTAACACGAATTGATTTATAGGCCTCAACTTGCCTGCTAATTGACTAGTTTAACGACATGCAACTTCGGTCATTGATTATTTGAGAGTCTAATCAACTCATTCAACATTCTCTCATCTCATGATTGCCTCAGCATTCTTCAAGCTCTCAACAGCTTTCTTCACATCCTCTGGGTCTTGTGTAATAACTTTTACTAGTCTTTCCATCTCACCCATTCCTTGTGTGAATGCACCTAGCACCTCATAAAAAGAGAATCATTCTGTCTTAGCATTAAAGCAGTTGTCCTTGGCTAGTACTAGGATGTTCTCATCCTGTTTCTCTACCCTTTTCTTCATACAGTCAAGTAACACTTTCCGTCACTCACTCTGCTCTAACTCCTTAACAGCTTCAATCTGTTCGTCAGTAAGGTCGTCAAAGTTCTTTTGCTCAACCTCCTTCTCTTCCTGCTCATTGGCAGTCATCAATTCTTCCTCCAAAGCCATAGTTAGTTTTGCTTAGTAAATAAAATGGATTTATTATTCTCTATAATCCGCTTAATCGGTTTGCCTCGGTTAGTCTCCAAGGTATATTTCACTTGGTCTAAGAACAACGTCTTGTCGATGGTGTCAAACCCCTCAGTCATGATGGCGATGTCCTCCTTAGAGAGCATTCAGATTGGCTTGTGGTACTTTCTGAGGTAGTTGCGAATCATCTGCCTATACACCTCCTTCTTGTACCTTTTCTTCTTAGCCCTGTCTATGTCCTCAATCTTGATTTTCTCCCTGTAGGGTTCTTCCTTGATTAAGTCATTTATGTCTCTAAGTATTTGCCACATTCTATAACTTCTCAGTTAAAAACTTTTTCAATTTCTCAACCATCTCCATGTCAACGTTGTGTTTCTCTAACCATTCCTTGTCCATCTTATATACATCTGTAGTCAACCCTTTGCTAACTAAATAGCGTCTAAGGTCTTCTGGTAGCTTAAACATTGGAAATGGTGCTACCTGAGCCTCAAATACGATTCTTCACTTAGGTTTTGTCACTACAGAACCTCAAATTTCTCACAAAACTTTGTCTTTTTTAAGTTCTCTCCTAGTGAATCATACTTTTTTTCACTCAGAATTTTCAGACACGTTTTCTTCTTCCACTGGCACATTGTTAAGCACAGCATCAACAACGTCGCTTATTTCATTTTCCACAACGGTAGTACCTGTGTTTGTGTCATTTTCTACCACATTTTCTACCGTTTTTTCTGATTTTTTTGTTGACTTCTTAGTTCATCGTCAACTTTTTTTAGCTGCCATGTATATAATATTATGAAATAAATCTAACCAATCCCATTACTTACATCTATAGACTGCATTCATCATACATTCATAGACTGTCATCTATTAGCATGACTTCATGCTTCGAACCCTGTTCAGCTATTTACGTTGTCAGTAGTTCCAAAGTTTATGTTAGTTAATGGGTCGTTATTCTCTCATGCTGCCTTAAAGTCTGTTACCTTTGGCTGTGCTGCCATATTTAACTCCTCTGTTCCTAGTCACTGTGTTACCATATACTGTAGTGCTTGTATAGCTCTCTGTTTAGCATCAGTGTCTTCTGCTCTATTATAGTACCATAGTCTCATCTGTACGTTACAGTCGACTGGTATATAAATAGAAATATTCTGATTAAGTAGAAGTACGTCCTGCTTACACTGGTAGTCCTCCATACTCATCTCTGTTATTGAATCTATTTCACTCTCATCCAATCCATTATAGTAGGCAATAGCTCTACGTATATTATTTAATAGGAATGGTGGTGTTCTAGGGTCTGAAACTAGCATGTTGTACTGCTCTACATAAGCACCCTTCTTCTCTTCATACATAATAGACTTTAATATAGGGTCTATTACCATGATTGAGAAGTCACCACGGATGTCCTTCTTGCTAACTTTCTTATATGTTCAGCTTAATCAGTTATTTGTTCTTCTTATTACTTTCTTAGAACTGTTCCTCCAATGGTATAACATGAAGGCTCTATATAGCTCTGCAAAGTCCTTAGTTCAGTAACTTAAAATCTGGTTCTGTAATGATGTAATCATATTAGCATTGATTTTCTGGATTTTACTAGCAGTAGCTGTATTAGGGTCACTGTTACTAGAAAGTCATAATCATTGTGCTGTAGCATTAGTGAATGATTCTGCTAACGCCTTATTCTTAATCATACCAAGAGAGTTATATAAGTCTGAACTTATTTGGCTCTGCGGTAATTCATATACCATACTAGAAATAGGCTTAGTCATGTCCCTCATCTTCACAGGAAACCATCTGTTCTTAATACTCTGGTTCTTCAATGTGTTGATGTTGTTCATGAATACCTGTTCGTCTATGAAGATGTTTCCACCCATAGCCTCTCTGGTAACCTTAATCTTATATAAGTTAAGCAATAATTGCTCTGTTCTATGTCAGTCTTCTATAATATTTACTAATGATGTTCCCCACCAATCCTGTGCATCGTATGCAAATCCATATACTGCTACAGGTATTACATTGTCTGTCTCAGGCACATCATATATGTCTAGGATTTGGTCACATAACATTAATACTAGGTATAATTTGTCCTCACCAGTCTCCTCATCATATATATAAGTATAGTGGTAATGGATTGTGTAATGTCCTGTTGTTGAATTGTAACATGTACAAATACTCCTTAGGAACGCATCATCTGTCTCTAGTCAGTTAATATATACATCATAGTTATTAACAATCATCTCTACAAACTCTTTGTTAGTAGCTACTGGTAATTTCTCTAAATCTGACTTAGTAATAACTCTGTCAAATCAAAAGAAAGGGTAGTCCTTAACCAAGAGCGAACCATCGTTATATGGGTAGATGAATCTAGGGTCAATCCTTTGGACTGTTGGTACGTTCTTCTTGTTGTCATACCCACTAAAAAGAAAAACGGCTTTTCAGTATTTACATATGTCCTCTAGTCACATGTAACGGTCGAAATCCCAATGCTCATTAACATAATCAGTCTTGAACATGTCTGTGAAGTTCCTTGCTTCCATCTGGTAGAGAACATTCTCGTCCTCCCAAGAAACATCTGGTTCGTTTATTATACATGTGGCTTGCATAGTCCTAGAAACAGACCAGAAAATCTGACTTCTAAGCAGCTCATCATTCCTTTTAGTTGAATATATGTCCTTCTGAGACATAAAAAGAGAGTTTTTAGACCTGTTGGCTTCAAAACCATGTCTGTACTCTCACATTATTTTCTGTCTTAATTCGTCTGTTAGTTTTACCATTTACCTTGCTATTGAAGTTAAATAACTACTAATCTCATCATCGAAATATTTTAAGTATGGGTACATTCTCATAATCATAGTGTCTAACAAGTCTGGACTCCTTCATATTCTCGCTTTCATCTTGTCCTTAGACTCTATTCTTGTCTTCCCATCTATACTCTTCTCGTCTATATACACGTTCAACATCTCCTGCGTGAGTATTTCCCAGTCTTTCTGTGCATCTAGGTGTTCCCATTTAACAGCTATTTCTCACTTCTGCACCTTCTCCTGTAATAAGAACGCACATTGGCTCTTTAAGTTCACATAGTTCTGCTTACCTGCTGTCTCTACTGGCTTAGAATTGTTCACAAACCCTGTAGAATAGGGGATTCAATCTAGCACTCATCATCATACTCCATCCGCATCTATTATTATGTTCCTTGGCTCTATTTCGTACTGATTCTGAATTAGTTTTATTGATGTTTTTACTTCCTCTACACTGCTCTTAGCATAAGTCCATACTCTAATCCATGTGTTTCATCTCCATAGACTGATTCTAGTCGTGTCTTTTCAGAACCTAGCTACATCGCATATTAAGAAGTACTGGTCTCCATGAGATTCGTTCGTTCTCAAACTAGCTAAATCTCATTGTCTGAATAATAACCACGTATTGTCATCAAAGTCCCACTTTCCATACAACAGCCTCTGCTTTGTTCTCTCACTGGCTCTCTCCAAGTTCGCTATATAACCTTTGTCTATGAAGTTATTTGAGTATACTAATGACGGAATGAAAACAGCTCTGTCTCAATCTTTATGTTTCCCCTTATAATACCTCTCATAGACATGTCATGGATTAGGGTTAAATGTTTCTAACACCTTACCTAGTATTCCATACTCCTCATTCTTGAACCTTCATACTCTGGTCTGTAGAATCTCTATTCACTCCAATGGACATTCTGCACTTTCCTCTACAAACGCTCATGTTAGTTCCAGACTTCAGAACCTGTTATATAATGGGTCTTGTGGTAAATAGCATCATTCCCTTAACAATATTTGACTACCATTAGGGAAGGTTATTACATTGGACACGTTATTAAGTTTTCAACGCATTCACTCTGGTATGTTGTAGTCCCTGTAGAACTTCTCCAAGGAAATAACAGAAGTCTGCTTTATATTCTTAATAGTGTCTCTAACTAGAGCATACCTAACTCAATCATACTCATTACACATCCTCCACAGCCAGATTATTCACAAATACGTCTTTCAACCTCATGCTCATCATCCATAGCCTATAGCAGTATGGTAATCGTCCAAAAGCACATCAAAGGCTTTCTGCTGATTCTCGGTTAGCTTAATCTCTACGTTCGCCATTATATTATGTCAGTGGACAAAAATAAAATAATTTATTGCTTAGCTTTCGCTCTCATCTCCCTAAGTAGTTTCTCATATTCCTGCTTCTTTTTTGCTCTATACTTCCTCTTCTTTATAGCCTCTTTGTTCTGACTTAATCCTTCCTCATCCTCTGGTGGTATTCTAGCACCAATCCACTGCTGGAACTCTATGAGGCTAATCTCCTTAACGCTTCTTCCTCATTCTCCCATGGTGTTAGTGGTTCTGAGAAACTCACAGATGTAGGAGAGGCAGAGCTTGCATTTGTAGATGTCTGAGAGTCACTCTTTCACTGGTCTGCTCATTCTTCGCTGGGAACGGAAATAAATTGTACCTTAGACGCTGATTCTAGTTGTCATTCATCATCTAATCATGGAACAGCATTATACCTCTTCTTGTCTCTAAGCTTCAAAAACTCTAACGCTGTCTTAGCGTCTCATTGCCTTATTCTCCTCTGTACTGCTGCTCTTGCTACCATCTTCGGAAACTGTTTCGCTCTCTCCACTCTTAAAGCAAAATCTGGATTCTTGTTCTTATGATTAATGAACGAATTATAACTGATTCATGCTGTAGTGACAGCTTCCTCTACAGTACAGTCCATCATCAAGCACTCCTCTATAATCCTGTATTCATCCTCTCATATAGTGGGCGCTTTTTTAAATGTCTGATTTTTTCATGGCTTTGGTAACATCTCATCCACACTCTTGACCTTAGCCAATGTCTTAAAGTCTCTAACTTCTTCTCCTTTCATCTAGTTGAATAAATTTCTAAAGAATTTTTTAATCTTATATAATATTATATGTAGCTTCACCTTCATCCTCCTGTCCTTGTCCCTCTTAGAAACGACAGCAGGCGTATTAATAGCCTTATACAGACTCCAGTGAAGGTTCTTCACCCTGTACCTAAACGTAGCATAAGTAACCCATGGCTTATGTGCCTGTTGCATCTTCCTGCGGTGAATCTTCCAACAGTGCGACATGCTACCATACATGTTGATGTAGTTCTGCTCTTTCTCCATCTATTCTTTAGGTAAGAAACTAAAAATATGTGAAATAACATCACACGTCCATCAATTTCAGAGCATCTTGTACCTCTGAGTGTCGCTTACTCATTCCGTATAATTGTCTGGCATTGTTTGTAATCTCTCACATTCAATAGGTGTTAGCTTTCTAATTCTAGGTGGCTGTATGCTCTCTATTACTCAGTTAGGATTACTGGCTCTAAGTGTATATGCCTTTTCACTACCATAGGATGTTCAGAAATTCTCACTCTGTCATAACTGTGTAGCACATGGAATTGCTACTATTTTTGGGTCTTTATAATCTCTAGCACACAATGTAGGGGCTTTGCCTGTCTTGAACCCTTGTTGTTCAAATTCCCTACTTCATGGTGCATATGCTACCATAGGTTCTATTACACATGGCACATTACCACCACCAGTTCACATACTAGCTGTAAGTGTAGGACACTTCCTCTCCAATCACTCTTGCTGTTCACATACACTAGGGTAGGTAATTTTGAATAATACACTTGGGTCAAAATTTAATGCTTGTCATTTACTTCAGAAATTTCTCATCAGCATTTTCATGCCCCTTTCTGTTAAGTTATATTTCTCTGGTGCATCTATTTCTAATATGTCCTTTAATAATATTCATTTGTCTTCTGGTTGTGTTATTCATGGTATATTAGTCCAATACAATCTCTTTCTTCTCTGTGCTGAAACTAAAGCTGAATCTATTTCTATTGGCTCTACTCACATGTAACTACTTATAACATCTTGAAACTCTTTCTTCATCTTCACATTCTCTAAGAGAAAATATTTAGGCTGAATCTCCTTCACTAGTCTAACAAATTCGAAGAACAATTTACTCCTAGGGTCATCAAAATTTAACATCTTTCATGCCATAGAAAATCACTGACATGGAGAACCACCTATGATTATGTCTATGTCCTTGTAGTCCTCTCATTTAATCTGCGTTACATCTCAGATTTCTATTATGTCTGGATGGTTCTTCTTCGCTATTTGTATAGCATACTTGTCAATCTCACTAGCATAATAGACATCTACAGGAATTCACGCTCTTACTAGAGCCTCATACCCACAAGCCATTCAATCAAATAAACTTAATACTCTCATTAATATAATAAGAAAAATAAAAGACTAATGTCTCTTCTCATATTCCTCTCGTATATGTCTCCAATTCCTATATGGTTTATGATTAGCTCTGAACTCCTCACTCTTAGTAGCCCATAGCTTCTCGTTCTCTTTTACTAATTTTGGTACGACCTTCATCAAATCATAATCCCTTCACTTAGTCCCTTTCCTCATCTGAGTAAACTTAACTAATCAGTCCTTTAACTTCTGAATAGCTCACTCCCCATACTTCTCTATTATGTTCCTGTCGTACTCCTCATTCACCATCATCTTCTCCACAGGATTTCACTTAGGTCATGTAATCCAATTACAGTTATGACACTGTGCGTTCAAATTCTCTGGCTCTAGACATATAGTAGTAAATTTCCTACTGTACCTATGTCAACCAGCTAACCCTTCCCATTCACATAATTTATTACATGAAATACATCTTCATCTTCCATTCTCATCAGTGTCCCTTAACTTAGCATTCTCCTGTGCTAGCTTCATAGCAAACTCTAATGGCTTTATTTTAGGTCACTCTGATTTATATACCCTCTTTGGTCTGTTCTTTAACTCCCTAATGGCATTAAGACATTTCCTCTTATACTCCTCCTCCTTCTTCCTTATATACGCTGCCTTCTTCCTCTCATACCTCTCAATCTCAACCTCAAACTTCCTGTCAGCTACAATCCTCCTCCTGTTGATTAAATTGGCGTATTTAAAATCAGCTTTCTTCCTCATTGCCTCCTTCTTCTTCTCCCAATATAACTTAATACTAGCCTCAGTCTTTACCATTAAAAGAAAAACCCTCTATAAAAATAATAGAGAGTCTCCCTACTACTAGTAGTAGTTTCTTTACAAGCTATTTCAGATTTAAAAATTTTTTTCACTTTTTCAATACCAAAATGTAGATGACCTACATTTTATATTATTGATTGTCTTCTCACTTAATTTCCCCAATCAGATTAACAGCTTTTTTGTACTGTGGTCGTG
>ERZ808034.38-NODE-38-length-16792-cov-3.366497_pt1 | contig 16792 bp, 12 predicted proteins | sample MGYA00380188_ERZ808034 | MGnify/ENA primary metagenome ERZ808034 (study PRJEB31490, sample SAMN06133380) | cow dung metagenome | isolation source: M12 | host: cow | place: China: Chengdu | collected 2015-05 ...
GTTTTCCCTCGGTTTTTCCTCTTGTTGTTGGTTTGTTTTCTTTTCCTTGTCCATTGGATTCTTCCCCATAAATTTCTTTATTTATTTGAGTATCAGTATAACCCATTGAACGAAGATTGTCAACAAACTTTGAATAAATCTCTTCAAGAGAATAAGTATTTCCGTCGTTAACAATTGGCGACTCTCTGCGCTGATTCTTGTTCATATCAAGACGTTCAGCAGTGGCACTTGCTTCAATTTCCCCATAACTGTTGCGATAGAGCTGTTTTGCGATTTTTTCTATTTCTCCTTCGCCCGGAAGCATCGCTATATTTTCAACGTACTCTTTTCGCTGCTTTGGGGTTTCGAGTGACTTATATTCGCGTGTGTTCTTCACCTTATCGAATACTCGGTTAAACCACTCAATGTGACCGGCATTTGTGTTGAATCCGCCCGTGAATTTTTCATACGCTTGTACCGCATGTTGAATTTCGTGAACCAATGTTTTTTTAGTTTTTTCATCGGTTCTTCCGTTCTTGAGAAGAATTTTATTTTCGTTACCGACATATCTTCCTCTTACGCCAGGTTTACCACCTATAATGTCGACAAATTCAATGCGAATGTTTCTCAGGTGCGGATACGCCTCAAACAGCTCGTCATGTTCGATATAGTCCTCAAGCGTTTCGGGATTGTTGTAAATTCCATTGCGTTCAAAGCGCATTTCGTTGTCCGCAATTTCATAACGCCACTTGCCGTCTTTGCCCTTCCACCATCCGTCGTCGTCAAATTGATCCGCAGTCTCCGCGTTCTCACCCACAACCATCATTCTCGTGTCGTTGGTGCTTTCCTTCGCTTCCGTTTTTTGTGCCTCTCGGTTTGCTTTAGCAGTAGCTTTATCTGCTTCTTTTTGCGCTTTCTTTTCGGCGGACTCTTTTTGTGCCGTAGCTTCCACCTCGGCCTTTTTTGCCGCGAGCTTTTCTTGACTTCCATACGTTTTGTCAATAACACTCTTAAGCTTTTCGGAAAGGATGTCTACACGTTTTTGTCTGTCAAGACCGTTTTCGGAATACTTGCGAGAAAGCTTAGTAAGCCACTCCCAAACTCTAACCGCAAAGTTGCTTTGAGAGTTAAGCGTATTAATGATACCATTGTTTGCAAACAAGACTCCCATATAGTCGGCGGCAATTTCCTCCTCAATATATTCGTCCGTTACAATCTTTTCTGCTTGCTCTTTAGAGACTTTCTTATCATTCATTACAGCCTTGACATATAGATCTTTAAGGTTGTCCCAGTTTTCCTGTGCTTTTTCCGTCTTTTCACCGGATTTGTGAGCTACGTCAAAAGACTCGTCATAAGCCGTTCCCTCAAGCGCCTTGATTATATCTTTGTAAAGCACCTTTGCTTTTTCGCTTTCAGCGTTGGCTTTTACAAAGTGAACAAGCTCGTGTCCTATAATGATATCAACCGCACGTTCCGGGCTAACTTCGCCCTTTCCGTATCCGACGCGTTTTGTCACCATTCGTCCGCCCGAAAGAACCTTTATGTTTCCTTGAGCTAATGCAGACATTATAGCAACGGTCCAAGCGGATTGATAACCGTTGTTTGTGTGACGCTTTACCTTTTGTCCGTGTGCAAGAGCTTTTTTGCCCTCTTCCTCGGCCAAAAGGCGGCCGTCTTCATCGGTGTACCAAACTCCGCCAAGCTCGTATTCGAGATCTACCCCGAACTTCTTAAGCCATTTTTTTACAGTCTTGACACGCCCCTCTATAGCGACTTCGTTTTCAAACGCTTTTGCTTGCTCGCGCTCTAATGTCGCCTGCTTTAAGAGTTTAGCAAAATTGTTAAGTTTTTTTACCTCGGCGTTGAGTTCTTTAAGAAGCGCTCTTACTTTGATTTTTTCTCCCTTGCTCGCAGATTTATCAGCTATAACTTTCTTTGCTGCTTCAATTTGTCTGTTGATGTCCTGTGCCGCAAGATTGATAGCGTCTTGTTCGGTGAGCACACGTGTTTTACCTTCGACGGTAACGCCGTTTTTGCCCACAACCTGAAGCATTTCACGAGTTTTAGCCGAGAGTGCCTTGAATACATTTTCAAGGTCTTCATCCATTGTTGTCGTGGTAGCTACCGCAGACTTTGTTTGGGCATCTGTTTCCTGAGCCGAAGAATGTTTATCCTCTTTTGTTTTATTTGGCTTGCTTGTGTTGTTAATAGCGACGCTGCCGTCAAGCGATGCAAAAGAAAGAACCTTGCCGTTTCTTATGGCGTTTTTCATTGTGTCGACGATCTTCATCTTAGCCTGAGCCACGTCAGAACCGTGACGATCTCCGCTCTTTCTCGCGGCCTGGTCCTCATTCGCAGCTACCTTGTAAGCAGCGGTGAGAATGTCCTGTGCCTTGATTCTATTTTCACTTCGCTTGGCCGCATTAGAAATGGTGTTGTTTGCTTTGAGAATGTCGGTCACTTGCTTTGCGGCATCGGAACTCGAGAACGCCTTGTATGCTTCTGCGACCGTTTTAACGGTGCCACGCATTTTAGCAACGGTCCCCGTAAGCTCGGTACCCGTTAAACGCTTAAACGCTTGCTTTGTTACGTCGTTTTTTAACACCGTTCTATCTATCTTGTTGTTTGATATGCCCTCGTCAAGAAGGCTCTGTGCGACCAAGTCGTTATATTCGGCAACGGCTTGCCATATGTCACTTGATTCTCTGAGGGTGGTTTTCACAAGTTCAGAGTTAAGTTTGCCGTCCTTAATCATAGACTCGAGCGCTTTATACTTTGACATACCGTCATCAGATAGCCCGGTAGACTTGCCAAACTCTCTGCTCTCATACTCGTTTACGTATTCATAATTCAAAGCCGCTTGTGATGCAAGTTTTGCCGCTTTTTTTGTGTCGTTTGCTTCGAGTGCCTTTGCTATGTCAGAAAGCCAAACGGCGTCAGATTCTTTCACGTTAGCTTCAAACGCCGCAAGACGATCTTCTATCGAAAGGCGATCGTTACCCTTACCGGTGTCGTAGTATTTTTCAAAGTCCTCGCTCTTTGCTTCGGGAAGTTTAGCTTGGGACTTTGCGGACGAAACTTCAAACAGTCCGGCACTAAGCGAACCGAGAAGAGCTGAGTACCCAACCTCGTTCCAATTTATCTCGGCTTCTTCTCCTAAGTGTATTTGTCGAACGTAAGGATCTAATATTGCCTGTAAACCCTCTTCAAGCGCTTCGCTTGCTACGCCAACTCCCCAATAAGCAAGACCACGCAACCAACCCTTTTGTATCCCGGCTATTGCGTTTGCCATTCCCGGTATACGAGAAGCAACGGCTTTTTGCGATAGTTTACTTACACCACCAAGCGCATATTGTAGGCCCGCTTCAAGTACGCCGTTAAGCGTAGCGTACGAGCTTGCTTGTTCCTTTGAGTAACCGTTTTTGATGGCTTCCGTATAAGCAGAGCCTCTTGCTTGTAGGCCCATTTCCGCAGAAGCAATTGCTCCGGCCCAAGCCTGAGGCATTCCAGCCATTGTCAAAGCAGAACTTATGATTATGGAAGGCACCATATTACCTGTTGACTGTCCTACGTTAAGAAGCGCGTTTGACACGGGGTTATTGTTTTGCGACAAATAACTTATAAAATATTCGTCAACACCCGTTTCCTTTTCGGTATTTGTGATTCCGGCAATAAGATTAGGGATTGCATTTTTTGTTCCTGAGTAAAGTCCCACAGCAAGATTTATCGGGACCTCAAGCACTTCTCCAAACCAGTTGTCGGGCAGAAAGTTTTGCAACGCTTCGTTCATTTGAGCACCTTCTCGTTGCTTGACGGTGTCCATCATAAAGTTTGCAAACTCGATTGCCTCGTTGGTGTTTTCTTTTTTATCTTTATTGAAGAGATAATTGAATACCTTTTTTTCGTCGTCGGTGAGGTGAGAAAAGTATTTATAATTCTCATAATCACCCATTGCGGGGACATATCCGTTAATTATGCCGTGTATTACGTTTTTCTTGCCATAGGTGGACGGATCATTTACATTATATTCGTGTTGCGCCACACTTCCCGTTTCAAAGTCTGGGGCTTCGATTGAGCTCATGTAGTTGCTATACTCTTGATATTTTTGCGCGTTCTCTATTTCCGCCCTTATCTCGTTGGGAGTTATGTAGGTTTTCTCATACGCCTCACGTTCCTTCCGAGCTTTTTCAAGTTGCTCTTTGACGTAGTCTGCGCTATACCCTTTTCTTTCTGCCGCAACTCGGTCTGCGTCAAGAGCCTCCCAAGCAGCCTCGGCGTCGGTCAACCTCTTAAACTCTTTTTCATGAGCCAAAGCTTCTTCTAACCGTACTTCAGCGGCTTCAAAGTCAAAGTTCATATATTTTTCGGCGTTGGCCTGTTGTTCTTTAAGTGCTTGAAGCCCCTTGTTCCACTCGTCTTCGTTTTTATATTCTCCGTAAGCCTTTTTCTGATCTCCGAGAATTTTTGTGGCTTCGTCAAAGTTTTTAATCTGTTCAAGAACAGATGTTATTACGTCCTTCTGATCCGGGGCGTATTTGTTGATATACCTATCATAATATCCGAGTCGTGTTTTAAGTGTATCGATGTCGGCTATTAACGTGTCGTATTCTTCTTGGGTTAGATACTGTTTGTTTTGAACTTTGCGTTGATTGTTTTGAAGCTTGGTAGATAACGATTTTAGGTCATCATTTAAGGTATCTGTTCCTATCTTGTTTTCAAGGAACTCCTTTGTTTTTTGTTCCATGATACCTTTGGCCGAGTTTGCATATCTCTGTGCTTGCTTTTGCGCCACCGCTTGTTCAATGAGTTTTTTTGAATCCTCGTGCGAAATGAGTTTGTTCATATATCCTCCGTAGAATTATAAATTAAGCGGAGAGTTGAGAGCTCTCCGCTTTTGCTTTAGTCCGCCCTCGCGTTTTTATTATTTTGGGGTATGTTCCGTTTGAATTTCTTTTATGATGTTTGCAATGTATCCCGGATAATTTGCGTACTCGGGAGACTCTAAGAGCTCCTTTTGTATTGCAGCCCATATTTCGTCATCGCCATAGGTCGTATCTGTTGCGTTCTTTCGATCGTCATACACACCGATAAGCCACTTTTTGGTATCTTCATAATTGGGGACCTTGCTCGTGGAGCTATCGCTACCGTACATCCCTGCAATAATTTTGTTGTATTCAGATGTAGATGCCGCATCCGTGCCGTAGAGAGAGTTTGCAAAGCTTGCCGCAGTGTCAATGCTATACTGTCCTTCGGTGCCAAACAAGTCATTGGTGTTGACGCCAATACTGTTAAGCACGTTTATCATGTTGGTAACACGATCGTTGCTCATGCCACTTATTGTGTTGATTCCCTGCCCTAACTTTGCAATTCTTTGCCTTTCTGCGTTAGCGGCCGCATAGGAATCTATGTTGCCCGCATTTTCTGCCGCCGTTTCGGCGTTTACCGCATTGGCCGACTCGCTTCCAAGCACACCATAGTAGTCAAGTATTCCCTTGCCCCAATCGGTTTCGAGGGGGTTTTTTTGAGCCTCGGCGTAAATTGAGTCTGCCATATTTTGCAGATAAGTGCGGAAGTCTGACATTGCGGTGCTATAGTCGTCTGCCTTCTTGTTGTAAGAGCCTATTGCATCGCTTGAGTAGCTTGCCGTTTCAACAATATCTGTGTCGGACTGAGTTTCTGTTTTGTCGTCCTTTGGCTTTTTGGGCTTTTCAACTGTTACGCCCTCCCCTCCAAAGTATCTTGTACCCATAAACGCTTCGTTTCCGTTTGTAGGCTGTTTGTCTTCAAAGTTTTTAATCACTTTAGTTTTTCTCCTTTACCGTATAATCCACCGCTATCCAGCCTCTTCCGTCAGAGAGCTTGCCCCAAAGGTTTGCACCTGCGCCCTTGGATTCATCGACGATGGTTACGACCGTCTTGTTTTTTATCGAACCGACCTTGGCGTAATTTGTACCGGCGCCGCTGCGGATCTTCACGCCCGAAGGAGTATTGACCTGAGCCTTATAAGGAACGAACGCCTCGGGAATGATTTCCTTAGGTTCTTCCTCGGGAATATCTTCCTTGGGCTCTTCAACGACCGCCTCGTATGCGGTAACGGTAGGCACGTATCCCTTGCCGGTAAGCTCTTCTTCAAACACTTCCGCATCTTTTTCGGACAGCCCCTCTACCTGAACGCGGTAAAGAACGGTAGGCTTCTTTTTGGTTGCGCCGCTTCTTTCGATAATGACGCTTACATAAGCCTCTGCTATCTTATCGGCAAATTCCTCGGTAAGAATGATAGGACAGTCAACAGTAGAGTCCATAAAGCCGCACTCCATAAGAACGGCAGGCATTTTCGTTTCTCTTACCTCGTGAAGGTTCTTCTTTGCAAGGGGGGTAGAACGATTGCCCTTGAGTCCCGTTGCCTTGATGGCGGCATTATAAAGAGCCTTCTGCCACTCAAGCGCCTCTGCCGAAGGTTTGGTGTAAACGTAAGCCACGATACCGCCGCCGCTGAACTTTTTGCCTGCCGCATTGTGGTGGATACCGAGCCAAAGATCCGCGCCCCACTTGTTTGCCTTGTCGGTTCTGTTCTTAAGGGAAACGTCTATCTCACCCGAGGTGTCGTCGATACGGAGGACCTCTATACCGTCGTAGCCTTCGAGGATCTTCTGTATCTTGTCGCAGATGCGGTCATTCAGAACCCATTCTCTCGTCTGCTTGGGATCTATCTCCCAGTGGCATCTTTTGCCCGCGGTGTACTTGTAGTGACCGGCGTTAAGAGCAAGCTTAAACATCCTCTTCGCCTCCTTCTTCTCCTTCGGGCACTTCCTCTGTAGTCTTACCCTTAAGCTCGGGAAGACCCGCGATACTCATAAGCAGAGAGAGTATACCTGCAAGAGCAGAAGCTGAAAGCACTGCTATCCAGTTCACTTCATCAAGAGCTGCCGACGTTCCGATCGTTGCCACCGCAGTCTGTGCCACGGTCTTAAGCGCGCGGATCCCTGCCGCCTTAAGCCATATAAGGAATTTATTTTTCATATTACTTTCTCCTTTCGTTTTCGAGGTCCTTTATTCTAACCTCGTGGTTTTCTATGGTTTTTTCGTCCTTTGTAAGGCGTTCAAAAAGCTTTTCATGTGTCTGATGACTGTTCTTTTTGAACTCGCCGATGGTTTCATTTAACACCTGTATGGTATTTTCAAGAATTCCGAGCGTTCTTGACAGCTTACCGATCCACGCCCCTACGGTACCGATAAAACCGACGAGCGCCACTATCCCGAGAAATATCTCCCACGTCATTTTCCCTCTCCTTTCTTTTACTGCTTTAATTTTACAATATAGGATATCGGATATTAAATCCTACCCTCCCAAAAAATCATTCTCGGCCAAGACACACCGTACTGTTCATAACAGAAAGTCTGAGAGAGCTCGGTGTTCCTCCGCTTCCGTTCATATATCTGTTATTTCCAAGGCTCATATCATCGATGTTCCAAGTGCCAACGTTTCGTGTCGTACCATTTGAAGAAAAGCCTTTTAGCGTAAGTTCTCCTCTGAGGTCTACACCGTAATCGCCGTTTCTTCCGAAATATACTGCACGAGCTTTTGAAGAAGCCATTCGGCGGCGAGTTCCCGTTGTAAATTTTGTGTATGTGTCGCTGTTGATCTTGCAGTACGCTTCCTTGGCATTTGGTAAGTAAAGGTTAACGTTATACCATTTTCCTTTTTCTAATTTTCCGAGGGATGAAAAACTTACAGTGTTCTTATTACCTTCAAACACTTCGGTGTATACCAAATAGCCGTTACTTGTGGCGACTTCCCAATAGTTTGAATCGTCAACTTTATTTCTGACTAAAACATAATTTGAATTGTCTGCATTGACTCTTACAGTAAAATACACGCTAAAGTTACTTGACCCTGATGTATAGTTGTTAAACAAATCGCCTGCATTTACTATGTTATCTTGGCTGACTACGTTTGTGATTGAAATATCGTGAGCATCCTTAATGTACTTATACTCCTTGCCGCCCATCAGTCTTCGTCTTGACACGGCTTACACCTCCCAAGACTGGTAAGTGAGATAACCGTCGATTATAGACACCTCATAGACTCTATTTGCCTCGGGAGTAAACATGCCCTTAACTGTAGCACCGTTATACAAGATGGACTCCAAGGTTGTAGCTGTCGAACCGGATCTGAATCGGAAACGATGTTCGTTAACGTACTCATCGCCGTAGCTTCCCTTGTTAGAAAGGGTTACGTTTATTGCCGTAACTTCACCGAAATCGTAGAAGGCATTTGCCTTTAAGTCCTCGCCGCCAATCGGTTTAACGTTGGTTATTTTGGGGATCTTAAGGGTATCAACATACTGTTTCGTAGCAGCGTCCATCGCATAGACAGGATCAGCTCCAATGATTACTCGTCCGTCTTTTTCCACCGCCAAGCCATTTTTTCTTGCGTTATCAGCCGTACCTATACCAACGGTAAACACAGTTTGGGGAGTGGAAATGTTATATCTACCAAGTGACGCCTCTCCGCTGTTTACCGTCCAAAGCCCCTCGCCATACATGAAGATGTTGAACTTTTCGGCAATGTTTTGAATGTTGTTGCCGGTGCCGCCTATGGTGTTGCGGTTTTTATCGACTATGAATGCATTTGCTCTATGGTTTTCATCTGTTCCGACACCGATTTGGAGTATATCTCTATCGTTAGGAGCGTTGTAATCTCCAAATATGGTCTGCCCGACTCTGCCCGAAAGCAGATATAAACCGAACAAAAGGCATCTTTCGTAGTACGATTGTGAATGCTCACCACCGACGAGGTCATTGTCTGCTCCTGCGGTGTTGTATTCACCCGTCACACAAATGTTTTCCCCGGTGCCCCAATTGAAGCTTCCTGCACCGATTCCATTAGGAGATCGGAATCGATTCATATACCCCGCGAGCAAGGCATTTATTGCTTCCGGGTAGAGAATATTGTAGTTACCGCCTGCAAGTCCGTTAAAGGCAAAAACATTGTTATATGAACCTAAGGCTGCTCCGAGGTAGCCTGCATAGTTACCTCTGTTTGCTGTGAAACTTCTCTTGCCGTCCGAGATGTTGTCTTCTCCCGTTGAAAAAGCACCCTTTTGGTTTGCTTTACAATTTACACCAAGGTTATATGCTCCTTCCCCTATTTTCGTTGTGCCGAGTTCGGGGTGATCAGGGATCCAGAAAACAGAATCCTCCTCAACCGTACAATTATCCGGATATTTATCTACGGCTACAATATTAGATTCCGCAATAACACCAAGGACGTTGGCAAACCCGTTATAGTTATTTCCGCAATCCATAGAACAAAGATATCCAGGCTGGAGCCCTTCGACACTATCGAGAGTTATGTCGGTTTCAGTGTCGCTTATTTTTTCCACCTTGAGAACTTTAAACGCCATACTACCGCCAACAATACGCTCTATTGATTCGCCATCTTTTCCGGGTTCGCCTTGCGGACCTTTAATGTTTACGTTTTCAAGATGCGGCATTCCTTCCTTGCTTGCCTTCCACGACAACACACCGTCCTCGCTAACGTCAGGCTCATAGTATCCGCCGTCTTCTCCGGGCTCACCGACAAATGCATTTTCAAGATACGCAAGTGCTTCCTCAGCTGCTTCCTTTGCCGCGAGCGCATAAAGCCTTATTTGCTCTATCTCGGACGGTGTAGGAGCTTGCGGAGCTACACCGTCCCTGCTCGTTGAATCAAGCACCTCGACAGTTCCGCTTACTGTAAATATCCTTTTGCCCTCAGCAGTTCCACAAATAGAGTATGAAACCGTGCCTGCAACCGACGTGACCTCTGCGGGAACGTCGTATTCTTTTCCTTGCTCAATACCCTCAATGGATATAGGCTTTTGCCTCGGCGGGTAGAATGTCACCGTTTTGAAAAGTCCGTCCCACTCGGAAGAAAAGGTGAATGCCATCTTTTCAAAACCGTATGACTTCTCGGTGCCCGCCGTTATTTTATACGGTAAAACAGCATATCTGCTTACCTCAATAACGTGTTTCATTTCGTTCATATTAACACCTCTTTATGCTTCAAATAGCGTTCGTTTCTCGCCCATGGACGAGCCGTAATATATACCAGTGTCCGTGACTTCCAAAAAAATGTCGCCGTTGTTAATTAAGGCTATTCTATTTGGTCTTACCTCGACGTCAGAGAACACGCCATCACCATTTTCAACAGCGGACAACCTAACGCCGTCCGCCGTTACTGTCACGCAACCGTGTTGGCTGAATGAGGGGTCATATTTTGCAACCGTTTCCGTGATTAATTTAAACCCTTCACCCAAGTCGTCGTTAAAAAGGATCAACTCAGACTTTGTGGTGGTATCGTTGGTGGAATTGGTTCTGATCGGTCCTATCTGCATCCCCGCACCCGTGGATATATCTTCGCCGAGAACACAACTTCTCTTAATTTTGGCTCCTTTCATAGTGGCGTTATTACAAGTTACGTTGCCTTGTTTATCCACTTGAAAGTTGGGTGAGGATATAGTGATGCCCTTTTTTCCGTTAAGGGTGATTGTAGATCCGTCAAGATTAATGTGGCTGGCCACCAACTGTGCGCCGCTTTCATCGGCATTTATCGCGGAGATTATAAAGGCTCCGTTTACCTTTCCGTCCTTAACGATAAGCCTTATTTCCTTCACAACTCCCGCAAGGTCAGGCACGTTGTCCGAGTCGAGATTATACATAGCGTCGTTATTATCGCGCCTCTGTTTTATCTGCTCGTCCTTTAAGGCTTGAATTTCCTTTTTCAGCGCGTTTATCTCGCGCATAATTTTTGCTTCGCTATTAAACATATTTTTCTCCTCCGCTTTCGTAATCAAGTTGAAGATACCTTATTTCCCAATCTCCTCTGCCGCAAACACGGATCTTTTGACCAAAATCGCAAGTCATACGGGTGATCACTGATATCACACTGTTTCCCGCCTTCGAGGGGGCTAAGGTCTTGGATGCAGTTGCACCACTCGACTTTACCACTTCTACGGTTATATAGTCGCCCTCTTTATGGGTGGCGTGGCACACTTGCAAGCGAAGGCGTTTTATTCTCTTTTCAATAAGAGCTCCTCCAAACGATGCGTCGGTTTCAAGGAAAAAGCCTTCGTGTTCTCCACCGCCTATTTTGTATATCCCGTCTGACGTTGAATAAAGGCAGTCGTTTTCAACACGAGCGAACGTGATCGCCGAGTTGCCGTCAATGCATCCCCACATTCCGCTCGCCGTGTCGTATGTGAACACTCTATTTTCGGAAGGAACAAAACAATAAAGAGTTTTGTCGTCTGCTCCGAGAATTGTGTCGTTATAGTCGGAAACGTTGAGGTTTTCCGACACCTTTTTCGGGTATCCCCCTGTAAATGCATAAATTCCGTCGTCGGAAGCAAAGAACAATATCTGACCACACTCACATATAGCCTCTTGAGATATCGCTCCAATCTTTGCCACGTCGACTATTCTGAACGGGTTCTTGTTGTTGTAGAGCATATGCATAAAGTTGCGCTTAAAGCCTATAACGTGACCGTCGTAAACGGTTATGCCGGTAAAATCTCCACTTGCATCTATGTCAGATTGAGTGGTTGACACCCACGCACGCGAGGCCAATACATCCGACGAGTCATCTACCGCGGGAAGTCGCCACCCCGCATAATCGTTCCATTCCGAGGCATAGAACTTGCCGTCAAGAACGCCAAACACTCGGCCGTTCATGACCGTTACGTGCTTTAGCCTGGGCACCACGTTTCCCGATGTGTTAAAGGTCTTTAGTGTCCCATCGCCTTTGGGATCAAAAGACAAGCAGTACGGATATATCAAAATCATTCGATTGAATTTTGCAGAAACAATGTCGTCGGGCTTGCCCTCGTAAACGTTAAAAAGAGCAATAGAAGGAATGCCGCCTTCGTCAGCAAATCCCTCTTGTACCGAGACGGTTTTTTCTTCACTCACGTAATGAAAGTAAAGTTTGTTCTCCTTGCGAGTTATTACCGCATAGCTCTCATTGCCTGTAGAATGAACGGAAACGACCGTGTGTCCCGAGGGGCATTCCCATATTCTCTTGCTACCTTTTGTGCTCACAAGAAATGGAAAGGCACTCAGACCGACGTTGTGAGCGTCAGATAGTTCGCCCGAGTCTTGAGTTTGTTTTCTATTTAACCCTGCCCAAGAGGTTTTAACGCTTCTTTGAGAAGAATTAGGGCTCGGTATATATGCAGAAAGATATGGCATGTCATTCACCAAACCATTTCTGACGCTCATTTACCCAAGCCTTGAACGACTCAAGTTGAATGTTATAGTCGTTTAGCCACTTTGCAGCCTGTGCGTCGTCCCCTGCAAGCTTGTACGCTTCTCCCCTTACCTTTGATAAAATCATTTCGAGCCATTCGTAAGGCACCTTGACCGTTTCGTCGTCTTGCTCGTTTTTGATCTTGGGGCGTACTTTAGTGATAACGTGAACCTCACTCGAGTTTCCAAAAAGTCTGACCTTTACCGTACTGCCTTCTTGCCAATATATTGCCTTGTCATCCTTAAACTGATAGGCGGCGATCGCTCCGCACTTTACAAGTTCTTCTTCTTGGCAGTATACCTTTACGATGTCGTCAAACGTCGGAGCGATGGTTTCGTTGGATGCCGTAAGTGACGAGAGCTCGAATCCGTCGTTTTCTAAAGAGACGTCGTAAGAACGATAAAACTTAATTATGTCGGCGTAAAGAAGCTGCTCAAGCGACGATATCCAACGAGCGCACGTTTCGGGATTTATTGCCGATGCAATGTCAACTTCGCCTTCAAGCATCGATACAACGTTTTTAACGCTTATTCCTGAGTCATACATGTTGCGCCCTCCTTAATACCATCTTGCCGTCTTAAATCTCTTGCCAATGCCAAGACGCTTTTTCCAAACTGTTCTGTAGGCATAATCAAGAGAAGTGTCGTATTCGTTTTTTCTCAAGGAATCTCCGGTCTTAAGGTAAATGACATAATTCAGGATCGGCGACTTCCATTCGCTGTGTATTGGAGCTCTTTCGTCTATGGACACAACGTCTCTCGGCGTTGCGTTTTCAAAAACATATCTTTCCTCGTAACGGGACAGCAGCTGAAGAATCGCCTCGTTGAACGAGGTGATGAACTTTTCTTGCGACATTCCCGCTATTGAGTTTGCTTTGTCGTAAATATCTTTTACGTTAATCATAGATACCTCCATTTGTTAAAGAAAGGCGGCGGGATGTCCGCCGCCCTTCGGGGTAATTAAATTAAGCCTGTGCGCCGCAGTTGATGAACTTGACACATCCGCCGGGATTTTCGCAGATGAGGTTTCCGTACATTGCGAGGAGTGCACCGAAACGAGTAGTTCCGGGGATTCTCTCAAATGCAGAAGAATCGTCAACGGTAGCAAAATCAAGGTCGGTGTGATGGAACTGCCAGTCGGAGGTGCAAACGCCCCATACTTCGCCGGCGGGAACAAAGGACTCGTTAACGAGTACTACTTCCTGCGAACCAACGTTGATAACGTAACCAACAGCGCCACCCTTGAACTTCATGGTCTTGTCAACGAGAACGGTGTTGTTTGCTCTCATATAGAGCTGGTAAGCCTTGAACGCCTCGTCGCCGCAAAGAAGCATATCGATCTTGGTGTTCTTGTACTTAGCCGCGTCAGAAACGCCGTCGTAGAGAATGATGTCGGAAATCTCGTGGTTAGCGTCAATGGTAGTAGGAAGAATCCAACCGTTACCTTCCTTCTCAACGCCGTAGATCTCGGTTACACCGTCATTCATAACTGCACCGATACCGCAGATTTCGTTGTTGTAAGACTTCTGAACGGTGATGAAACCGGTGGTGATGCCGGCAGCCTTGTCGAGGGTGATAACACCCGTCTTGCGGTTGATAGCAACTACACGAGCGCTCTGAGTCTTAACGGAAGAACCGTCATAAAGGTCAACGAGCATTCCTTCTCTTACCTTTGCAGTGTCATCAACGGTAACGGTGGAGCCGGATGCTGCAGAAACGGTAGCAAGCTTACCGGTACCGTCGCCGAAGAGTGCACGGCCTACGTTGAAGTTAGCCGCATTGTATGCGCTCTTAACCTCCTGATCGAATGCATTGAGCATTGCAGAAGCATTGGACGAACCGAGCTTGACGGTCTTGTCAGAGATCTCGATGTTTACGTACATGTTCTTGGAGGGGAGCTTGAATCCAGCGTAGCGCTGTGCGCCGGCATTGGGGGCGTCACCGCCGTCCTCTGCACCAAATGCGAAGCCGCCGTTGAGGCCAAGGGGAGCGGTTGCGGTGATGATGTTGTTTGCAAGGGGTACCTTGCGGATCTTCTCCATAAAGGGAGAAGGATCAGTGGTGATCTGATTACGGAACGCGGGAAGATATGCGTCCTTGAGTACTGCCGAAAGATGGGCAATGGTTTGTGCCTGTGACATAATTAAAGTCTCCTTTGTTTTTTAATTTTTTTGTTTTTTATATTCCGAAAATTTTTCTTGCCCTCGCCCTTGCCTCATCAAGATTTTGAGGAGGATTAGGGGATACTGCAGGGGCGTTATTCTGACCCTGCGAAGCGGCTACGGGCGGAGCCGCCTTGTTTGCTCGTGCTATCTTAAGAGTTCTTTCCTTTTCGATAGCCTTCATTGCCTCGGGGTTTTTAAGCACCCTTGCAACGAGATCTTCAGTCTTTTCGGGAGCTGCGGGCTTGGTGTTCATTGCTTTAACGCCACGATTAATAATGTAAGCAATGGCGTACTTTGTTTCGGGAGGAAGATCCGAAATGCCGGGAGTGGAACGCACGATATTTTCAATCTGCTCCACGTCCTCGGAGAATCCCTCAAATTTTCCCGAACTTATAAGCTGATTCTTTACAGCCGCATCCGCCGCTTCCTTAGTCTGCTTGTGATACTGATCTACGATGGGCTGAAGATCCTTCATAATACCCTGCTTTGCATACTCTGCCACCGCATGGTTATACTCCGCAAGAGCTTTTGAACGAGCTTCGTCATCAAGATACTGTATCGTGGTAAAGTCAAGCTGAGGAGGCTCGGTTATCGCCTTTGCGATTGCTTCCTCGTTTGCCTTATTTGCTTCGTCCTTGGCCTTCTGCTGTTGCTCCATCATCTCTTGCATTTTCTTGAGCATCTGTTGCATCTGCTGATTTGCCTGTCGAAGCTCTGCGTTCTCGCCACGGACACCGTTAAGCGCTTCGGTTGCCTTTGCGAGAGCCTCTATCTGTGGATCGGGTGCGGGACTCTGCAGCACCTCGCTGCTCTCCTCCGTTACCGTTTCCTCAGTTATCGGGGCTTCGGCTTTTGCCGTTGCCTCCGTGTTTGCCGTTTCGGGTGTACCTTCCTCCACGGCTTCGTTACCGCCTTCTGCGGCGGGTTCGGTGTTCGGTATCTCTTCGGAAGCAGGCGTAACCGCAGGCTCATTTTCCTGCGCCGCTAAAAGTTACGAGAGTACCCCGTCAAGTCTTTCTGCCATATATAGCACCTTTCCTTTCACCGCTTATGCGGTATTTATTTCTGACCGGGCAAATGAGCACCCGAGGTCATTCGATTTTGAAGCGCCGCCATCTCCATTTGCACCTTCATTGCGGCAGTCTGCTTTTGCTTTTCCTTTTGCGCCATCCTTGCTTCATGATCCTTAATGTGTTGATCAAAAGCCGAGCATAGTGCGGGCATCTTTTCTCTCAAACGCTTAAACTTGTATTGCAATGCAAATCTTAAGTGTTCGTTAATGTGAATGGCGTCGTCGTCATACTCATATATTTTGGGTTCAACGCCCGCCTGAAGGCTGTCGTTTTCGCGTTGTGCGTTTGCCTTTTGATGATCCAAAAGAGTCATCATTTTGGAATATGGAGTCAGTCGCATAAGTTCAATTGCCTTGTCTCTAAACTCTCTTGGGGTAACGCCCTTCTCGTCTGCAAACAGTCCAAGCTGAAGCGCTTGTAAGAAGTTTTGGCGTTGGCTTTCTTCGGACAACACAAGCTCGTTTACCGTGTCGAACACTACGTCGTCAGAGTTTATCTCGTCGCCGCACCAAACGAGCGTTTTACCAATCTGATTAATGCCTACAATGTTCGCAACTCTATAAGTAAGCGCAAATGTCTTGTAAATGTGCAACCAAACGATCGCAAGCTGTCTTATCGCTTCACGCATATTTTCTGCGGTAAGAGAAAGACGAGTGTTGTCGATTTCTCGCAACTGCTCAATGGCCTTACCGGAATTTACGCCCGACGGAGACGATCCGTAAATCATAAGCTGAGATATACCAGCCGTGTACTCCATATCGGCTACAAGCTGATTCATCTCGCTGATGATTTGGTTAGGGATTCCACCGCGTTGGAGATACGACGGTCTGTTTCCTATATCGCCCTTAATCGGTATGACCGAGTTGGGAGCAATGCCGTTGTATACGAGCTCGTCGATGTCGTCAACGGTGCCCTCGGGAACGAGTAGAGCCTCGCCACCCGCGGCCTTAATGTAGGAGTGAAGAACATTTTTGCAACCGTTATATGCCCTTTGAAGAGGTATAAGGTCTTGTACGTATGACTTGCCGAAGAATTGCCCTGCAACAGTCTTACACTTAACGGCAATGATCGGTATGTTTTCAAACGGCATAGCGCCGTAGTGTATCAGCTTGTCGCCGATGATCACCGCAAGGCGTCCCTGGCGATACTTTTTGGTCGGGCGTTCGTAATAGGTGATTACTCTCTCGGAGTCGTGCACTCTTGTGGTCTTCGTTGCCATAACGGTGCTTTGGAACGTGTTAAGCCCGTATCCACCACCACCTGATATAGGAGTTAGGACGTACTTGT